>Ga0315908_10000543_pt1 | contig 29666 bp, 12 predicted proteins | sample LakEriMetagenome_12_FD_203520 | JGI IMG/M metagenome (GOLD analysis project Ga0315908, IMG submission 203520) | Freshwater fungal communities from buoy surface, Lake Erie, Ohio, United States - Buoy 4 MA124 | ecosystem: Environmental > Aquatic > Freshwater > Lake > Lake biofilm | place: USA...
AGATAATTAAACGTTGAGTGGTTAATATTAAATTTAAATTATATAAGATGAATAAAACAAACATAGTTTTTAAACTGATTTAGATAATTTCAAAAAACTATTTTCTGAAACAAAAAATAGTAAATTAATGACCCCTAATAAATATACTCATTTAAAAAAAGTTAGAGAAAAATTTACCAATGAAAAGTAAAACATAAGCAGTAATAAAAAATCTTAAATAAATATAAAATTAAATTTTGAATAAGATTAGTAAAAAAAAATAAAATAAAAATTTAATCTATAATAAGCTCTTAAAATTTTATAAATTTAAAATTTAACAGAATAATAATAAGATATTTTTAATGAAATAGAAAATTATTAAAATATTTAATAATAAAATTTTAACATTTTATTAAATAAAAATTAAAAAAAAAATATAATTTGTTAAACTCATAAAGATTTCGGTAAGTTCAAAATAGTTTAAATTATAGCTTTGGTTAGTGAATGTCCTGTAATATATGTAACAAATCGTATTGAAAAGAATTATAATAAAAAATAAGATTAAAGTTTAAATATAATATTCCAAAATAAAATTAAAAATGGTAATAATTTGTAATAACTTTTGAATTAAAATTAAATAGATATTTTAGTATAAAATTACGATCTTTTTATAAATTCAAATTTGTAAATATATAACTTTAATATATTTAGTAATATTGATTATAAAACAATTATTTTATTAGATCTTCATAATTTTCGATAAATTTGTTTGATAACTTAAGAAAAAATAAATAGATTAATTAACAAAAAATACTAATAAAATGTATTTATAAATTAATAATTTTAATAAAGATGTTAATATTATTTTCCAAATTTATTTAAATAAATTTATTAAATGAATTAAAACTAAGTTATAATATTAATTTAGTTTTACCTAAAATATTAGATATTTTTTAAATATCTAGCTCTTTTGATAATAGAAAACTTATAAATTTAGAAAATATTTTGTCTTGTAAATTTAATGAAGAAAATTAGTTCAAATAATTTATTTAATTATTAAGATAAAAAATTGAAAAAATTAAAAACAATATTCTAATTCTAGTTTAAGATAAATAGAATTTAATTAAGATATAAAATTTGTTACTCAATAATGGAATAAAATGCGAATTTTTAAAAATAGATAATTAATAAAAATTATAATAAGGAAAAATAATTATCGGGCTTTATTCTAAAATTTAAGAAATAAATTAAATTTGCAGTTATGTTATATTCTATAATTTAGTTCTTAATTTAGAAGTAAAATTTTTGAATATGAATTATTAAATATAATTTTATCTTTATAAATTAAATATCTTAGGATTATATAGAATACATTCAATATTTTGATTGAAATTCATTGATTATAAATTTGATTAATGATTAATACTATATTGAAAAAAGAAATTAGATTTAATAGTAATACATTCCTAAATCTAAAATAATTGGCTTGTTAAACATATTATTTAATAAGAATTTAAATAAAAATAATCAAATTTAATTAAAAGAAGAATTTAATTAAAACAGTACAGATTTATATTGCCATAAATTAAAAAATATTTGCATTTAACTTTAATTAGAATAAGAAGTTATTTTAAAAATTATTGAATATTTAAATTAAATAGAATTTTTTATGTAAACCTATAGCATAATTCCTTTGGCATGTTAAATACTAAGTAAAAATAGCATCTAATAATTGATAAAAGAAAATTAAAATTTATCTAAAATATAAATCGTAGGAAAACTTGTAGGTAACAACTCAATAAAATTCAAAACTATTGATGCAGCAATATAATAAAATTCTGATGTTAATTTGTTTTTAAAATAACTATTTACATGTTAAGCAAAAGGATAATTTTAATTAAAATGTTTTGATCATTTAATTTTTTATAAAATAATTAACTTTTAATTTACAGAAGAAGAAATTGAAAAAACATCTGAAAAAATTCAATAAGAATTCAATTTTTTTGTATATGAAAATAGAAAATAAATTGATATTTCTTATCTCTATTAGTCTTAATTTGCTTATAATTCTATGGAGAATCTTGTTAATCACGTATAAATAAAATTTTACTAATTATTTATCATTAAAATTATATTTTATTAATTCAAGTTAAAATTTAGATAGGGCTCATCAAAATTTATAAATGAGAAATAAAAATTATTGTAAGAATTTTTATTAATGTAAGATAATAAAGAGCAACTTATTAAATATCTTTCTTATTTTAATGAAGGTGGAAATTACAAAAATAAATTGCCGACAAAATTATTAAATAATTAAAGAGAGAAATCCACATTTTAAGTATTTTTATATTTTTATAATAATAGCAAGACGTAAATGAAATTTTAGAATAATATTTTGACTTAATAAATATTTAATTTTATGACATAATTTAATTTAATTTATCAGAAAAATTAGTTAACGATTATATTAATTTTAATATTTTAAAAATATTTATGGGTTTATGTTAATAAAACTAAAATGAATAAATCAAAAGGTATATAATAAAAACTTAATTTTTTTATAGTTTAAAATAATTTGGAAAATATAAAGATTATGATATTTAGGAAATGTAATAAATAATATTTGAATTACTTGCTCTATTTATAAAGAACAACAAAGATTTTGAAGACGATTAAAAATTTACAGGAAGAGTTGTAAAGAAAATAAAAATGTGAAATTTTATATATATCTTAATTTTTATTAATTATAATATTTAAATCAAATAATTAATTCATTTATTAAAACAATTTTAATTTTTTTACATAAATTTTTAAGCATATTTTATTGATTCTTCATAATTTTTCTATGTTTATAGCTTTTTTTATTTATCTTAATAAATATATTCTATTAGATAATAAAAAGAATATCTAACATTCTTGTCTGTTTTACAACTAATTTATTAGTGAATTAAATAATTTTACTCACAAAACTCAATAATTTACTATTCGAATCTTCAAATATATTAAGAAATAATTACTATTTTCTAAAATTATAATTAAGATCAAATTTATTTCCTAATAACATTACAACAGTACCTTCTTTACTATATTATCTTATAGTTTTAAACCATTATTAACAGTTCAAAAAACTATTTTCATTGCTATAGAATAAAATAATACCTTAACATTAATAGTAAAATCTTAATATTAATAAATAATTACGGTTTTACCATTTCTTGATATTCTTATAAACCTGTAACATCATATAAATGGACTAAAGTATTGATTTGTTTATTTTTTAGTTTTATTTTTGTTTTAAAATAATTGAAATTTGTGGTTATTGAATTATTTTAATAGAAATTCTTACTAATTCTATTGAAATATGCTGTTTTTCCACAGCCTGAATTGCCAACAAGTAAAATAGAAAATTCTTCTGAAAACTCATTTTACTCTTAATTTTAACAATTTCCCATGATTATTTATAATTAATACTGATATTTATTATTATATTTTAATATAAATATTAAGCTATATAAATTATTTTAATAAAAAATTTAAATAGAAATTATCTAGAAAAGTTTAATATTATAATATATACAATTATAATTAATTATATTATTTATGTATGCTAATATAGCAAATATTAAATAAACTTAATGCTAATTTATTTAATGCAATTAAGGTGAATTTCTACCAATTAAATGTTAATATTGTGATTGACTTTTTTGTTAAAAACATATTGATTAAGTATCACATTGTTGTTTATTTTAATAAATAAATAATATTTAGAAAAATGAAAAGATAAATGCTAAGTAAAAATATGGATCAAAAGATAATTTATATTGCTCTAATTGTAAAATAAAAATTACTTTATTCAACTAATATTAATGTAAGATTTGTAAATAAATTGTATGTCTTAAACATAGACATGAAGAATCTCATTTATGCAAAAATCAACAAAAAATTTCATAAATTTAACAACAAACAAATCTAAATTAGTAAATTAGAATAAAAAAAGAAAGAAAAAGTTATTGGTTTTGTTGTTAATAAAATAAAAAATGATAAACACAATTTAATTAATTTTCATATTTTATAATTTTATTAATATAATTTATAAATCAATTTTTCCGTAAAATATCTTATTATTTCTAATATTTAATATAATAATTATACTTTTATGTCGAAAATTGTAGAAACAGCTTCTTTTTCACCTTTGGAATTATTTCTTTTTTATTCTAAAAATTTGTTCATGACTTATTATTTTTATTATTTCATATTAAGTTACTAGGACTACTATTATTAATTTATAAGTTATATTTTATTTCCATTTATAGTACTCTTTCCTACTTAACTTACTAAATTTGATTTCATTTAATCAGAACCTCTAAATAAATTTATGTTTTAATAAAATTTAATAAATATATAAATAACAATAATAATTATTATATTATTTTTTAAATTTTATTGAATTAAAATTTTATAAATATAAAGACAAAAATTATTACTTATCAGATCCATTTTGATTGTAATTAATTTCACTATTAGATTAATTAACTTTTTAGTTTTAATTAATAAATATCTAAAATATTTCAGATTCTTAAAAAATGTCTAATCTACTTAATGCTCTTAAATAACTTTATAATTTTTCTCTCCTAATATCCATTTCTTCTTAAGTCTATTAATGTAAAATGTTAGATAATGTTTCATCACTTTCAAATTCTTTTTCGAAATTAAAAAACTAACTATATTAATCGCCATATAAATCTTTTAATCCTTTATTTAAATTAGAAAAATCCATAAATTTTCTTCTCACAATCCAATTTTTATGATTTTTTTAACAATAAATCATATATTCTGTATAAGGTTTATTAGACTTATCCTCTTTAATATTAGCTTAATAAATTGATATTTTCATGGTTTCTTGTTGTTATAAATCTATTTTTAATAATAATATTATAATTTATAATATATCAATTTTTATTAAGAAAATAAAATAATAATTTTACCCTTTGGTAATTTACTAGAAAAGCTAAAAACTTATTTCTCATCTTTTTTGTTTATATTAATATTTATATTTAAGAAATCATTTTGTTATTATTGAGTTTATTCAATTTATCGATTATTATTATTTTAATACAATTATAAAAAATTGTTCTTGATAGGATTAGTAACTAATTTTATATCTCCTTCACTTTGCATTTATTAAAGACTTTAAATATTATTTTATTCTAATTCATTATTATCAAATTATTTACTACTTTATTGTTATTTAATTTAATTACTAGTAGAATCTTAATTACTTATATTATAATTCAATATTTTTTTTAAAATGCTATCTTAAACATTTTTTTATTTTTCTTTTAATGGAGATTAACAACTAATATCATTAACACTATCAGTCAAAATTTTATTTTATTATTTTAATAGTTTCTGATTTGATTTAATACTGTTTTCATTATGATTTGGTCTAACAATCAAAATAATAAAGATTATAAATATTATAAACATTTTAAAGAAAATAAAGATAATTCAGATAATAATTATAATGTTATAAAATAAAAATGATAATACTAAAGAATATTTTCTTGTTTTTTGATTTTATTTTCAAGAGATTCTTAATTGATTATAGGATTTTTGATGATGGGATGACTATTGTTTCTTAAATTGTTAGTTTCAATAGGAGATTGGATACTAGTTTCCTAGTATTTATTTCCTAAGAATTTCTATTGATATTATTATAAACATAATTAGATGTGAGTAACAATCACTATGTTATCATATTATTAACCACACAAATTACATTTGAATTAAGAACAAAAATTTATCACCTTTTTGTAATTTTTTAGGTTCTTTATCTTTTCTACTAACTCTTCGTTTCTTTGTTCCAATGTTCTTAGAGCATTATTTAGCATGTTATTTGCATCTTATATTTCCTTATATTTCTCAATACCAATCAAGTTATTTGCTGCTCCTATTTCTATTAATTATTATTATTATTTTATTACTTTAAAAAAAACTCATTAATGAATCTTCTATATTATTCTTTTATTATATTTTGTTTCTTAATGATTTTACTTCTTTTTCAAATCCATCTTAACTTTATATTTTTTTCTCTACATTCTTTAATTTCTAACTCAATTTATTGTTTTCATGTTTTTGCTATGTATTTATTTATATTTTTTTTATTAATTACATTTTCTAACTATTTTGCTAAATCGTTTTTTTCTTAAATTGTTTCTTTTAATTATACGTCTAGATTTTTACCATATAATTATTATTCTTAAGTTAATTCCTATAAATTAATTTATTATATGATTACATTAATTTTTTAATCTTTTAATATAATTATTTTTTCTAATTTTTATATTTCTTTTTATTTATTTTCAATTTATTTTTCATGAGTTTCTTTTTATTTTTAAAACTCCATATTTTAAATATTAAGATCTAGAATTTGCTAATTTAGCTGCTAATTATTTTTTTGATAATTATCATCAATTAACTAGATTTTAGCTTTATGATTTTTATTTTAATCGTCAATTTATTTAGTAAGTTATAAGTTATTACTTTTAAACGAATTTATTTAAGAATTAAGATTATTAATTTACTCCTCAGTAGTCTTTTTGATGGAAATGATTTAATTTTATAGATTTTCATTATGTTTATTAAGTTATTGACTTTCTTACTATTGCTGATTTAACTTTTAAATAAGCTAATCATTTTCCTATTAAATTCTAATGATTCTGTCATTAGATAATTTTTCCAACTGATCTACTTTATCCAATGATACTCTCTTCATATCTCTTTGCTATTTAACCAATTTTGAACTAATAATATCTCCTCCCAATAATAATAAACTTATAGATGATTTATTAAAATAAATTGCTTTTTCTTATTTATCTCCTTCAACTTCTGGATTATCAACGAATTTTTTCCTTAAATTATTAAAATCTTACTTGAATTGTTCAAAATCAGTATATTCGTTAGTTCTAAGATTATTTTCAATGACATCTAATGATTATTAACAAATATGTTCATACTAAGTGAACCTGATTTTCTAACAATCCTATTTAACTTATTAATATTTATTCTCAATCTATTGATCGAGACTCAACAACATTGGTTATAATTGATTTTCACTCCAACCTGCAGAATTATTACGCATAGCTTATTGACAATGATTCTTAAGTTCCTATTTAAGTTTCTTGAGATATTGCTTATTATTCATCTATTCTTTGTCCATCTTGACTGCCTCTAGTTTATCATTAATACTTTTCATTAAACTCTCAATCTGCTACTATTGATAACTCTTGGCCACTTAATTCCACACATAATCAATATTTGGCATCCCTCCTTAATTGATAGTCATTACATAATTCTAAGCCAAAGTCAATAACATAGGTCCATTTATCTTTTGACTATTATTAACTAACTTAGGCTGTATTTTCTTCTTAACTTTATTCTTCAACTACTTCAACTATTCTAAAAACTCAGCCCTCAACATATTATCAGGTAGATTGCTAAGATTTTATAAATCAGTTTCATTCTCTAATGGCCTTATCATTGGCATACAATCTCTCTCCTTGAAAAAAGTCTTGAATAACTTTTTCATTCTATTCTTATATTCAATGTGATCACTCTATCCCTTCTAAGGCTATAACGCTTACTCCAAATACTCTTTGCTGTTTATTTTATTACCATCTTTATCTACTAGTTTTAAGGAGAAATCTCTGACAATCCAGAGAAATTGAGGAAATCCTTTACCTACATCTTCTCCTTCCTCTAGATTTCCATTTGTCTAAATAATACTACTTCTAGTATTTGATAGATTTATCACTGATTTCCTTTTATTCATATTCATCTGTTTTGAGTGGAGGTCTCGAGCAACGTTCACAAACATGCTCATATCATTTATTGTGTTTTCGTCCAAATGTCCTTTGCTATTATAGATTAAATAACTTGCTAGAAGCAATCCAAATAAGAAAATCTATGTATCAACTTAAGCTGTTTCTTCACATGAACCTAGTCCTTCTGTATCTATCACCAAATACTTCGTACCTATTTCATATTTTATTATCATTCATATTATCATTTTTATTATCATTATTATTATTAATATTATTATTATTATTATTATCATTTTTATTATCATTATTATTATCATTATCATCAATAATATTATCAATATTTTTATCCATAATTATGATGATTATTATATCATATTTCAATTATTTACCATTTTCGGCCTCTAATATTTTGTCATACAACCATAATCCCTTAGTACAAGAGTTTATAGTGTTTCCAACTTCAAAAATATTGCTTTGATTTTCAATAAGTGCTTTATTAATGATATAACTTTTTCCAGTCCTATATTTTCCGACTACACAACAAATTCCTAAATCTATTGAAGGGTCTAATCCTTAAAGAAACTCAGATGCTTCTTATGATATCTTAAAACCTTATTCTTAGTCATCAAGAAATATAAAAGGGATAGCTTTGTTTTTTTTAGTATTATTTTATTATTACATTTTTATTTTTGATTACAATCAAATTATGTTTTAAAATTATTTATCTTTTAAACATATATATATAAGTTCATAAAGATAAATGAGTCCTTCATTTTTTAGAAAAAGGTTCATTAGCTTTTTTTAATTGCAATAATAAAGACGGATTTTTAAGCCTTAACACTTCATTTATATCTTGCAACCTGGCTTCCATTTGAGTTAATTTAGACTTTAGACTTCCATACCTAAATATATACACAAAAATAATAAATAAAAAATAGAAAATAAACAAAATAGAAAATAAATAACATAGAAAGTAAATAAAAATTAAAAGTAAATTAAATAGAAATAAAATAATTTGAAATAAACCTGAATGTTATTTATTATCTGATGTATTCTTCAGTGCTTGCTTCAACATCGAAACACAATAACTATACATTTTTATACTCTGTTATTTAAAATATTTCAATTTTGCCTTTGGACTCAGGGTAAATAGTGAAAAGACCTGCAAAACTAACAAATAAATAATAACAGATTAATAATGAATAAAAATAAATGATAAATCAATAAAAATAGAAGATAAAAAAATAATAATAAATTATTACTTTTGAGACTCCTTTTCGGTTTTGTTTAAACTCTTTATACAAATGGTGACATAATCTTTGAAATTAACTTACAACTCCTATTGGTCTCTAATTTGCTCAAACATTTGCTAGTCAATTATTTATTAATAATGAAAAAACAAGTCACTTTCACAGTTACATTCTATCTTAATAAAGTTAGGGTTCAAGTCATCTCCATGCACGAATAATCTTATTCTCAACGGCTCATCGTTTGAAAGTTCCTTACTTTCTGATTTACCATCACTAAATCTAACGTGAAAATTTAGTACTTTTTCATACACTAATCTAAAACTATCATCTATTTTATATAATTTTATTTTTACTTAAAGATGGGTCCAATTACTCTATTTAAGAAAAATCAAATTGATTTAAAAGATTTATTTTATTGCTTTAACTCATTTAATTATCTTATTATTATTTATACATATTTTCAATTTGAACTTTAATTTTATTATATATTTTTGTATTTATAAATAATTCAATTAAGTTTTAAATTCTTATATATGGGAAATTGTGAAAAGTGTCTCGGATTTAATGTTCCTTAAAATTTATAATCTAGTTTGATGAATAAAAAAGGAGAAGAATAAAAATAAAATAAAAATTAAAACACTAATATCTCTCATAATAATAATAATTTAGAAATATTATCCGAGCAGAATTAAATGACAAAAAATAGTTAAAATGAATAATAAATATTAGGAAAAAAGATGTCAATAAAAGATTTTTCTATAATAAGATGGATTGGAAAAGGTGCTTTTGGCTGAGTAAATATAAATTTATTGCAAAAATATTATAAATAAAATTTTAATAATTATCATAATAATGATATTTTTAAGATAAAATTGATATTAAAATAATAAAAAATAATTATAAAAATAGGTTGCATTAGTTACTCCTATTAAAAATAAGTAAAGAAAAGAGTATGCAATGAAAATATTAAAAAAATCCGACATAATTGAGAATAAATTAGTAGGAAATATTTAATTAGAAAAAAAGATACTATAGAAATCAAACAATCCTTTTTTAGTAAAGTTAAAATATGCTTTTTAAACAGATTTAAAAATATATTTAGTAATGGAATATTGCCAAGGAGGAGAATTATATAATTGTATAAAAAAGTTTAAATTTTTTCCAGAAGAAGTAGTGCGATTTTATGCTGGCCAAGTTTTATTAGGACTTGAATATTTACATAATGATCTAAATATCACTTATAGGGATTTAAAACCAGAAAATATTCTTCTTACATAACAAGGAAATATTAAAATCACTGATTTCGGATTGGCTACTAAAACCAAAAAGTCTTACACATTTGCTGGAACTCCCGAATACCTAGCTCCCGAAATTATTTAAGCTAAAGGTATTAATATTATTACATAATTATTATTACTTTATTATTGGTATTGTAATTAAAATTACTTTAATATAATTTGAATTTAATTAAAAATAATAGGACACAACAAAATGGTTGACATTTGGTCTCTAGGAGTGCTAATCTTTGAAATGTCAACAGGATATCCACCTTTCACAGATAAAGATAGACATATTCCGACGATAGAAAGACTAATTCTGGAAAATAATCCTAAATACCCTTCAAGTCTATCTAATGAACTAAAAAGCCTAATAAGTTCTTTACTTCAAAGTGATCCTGAAAAAAGATTATCGATTGTTAATATAAAATAACATCCCTTTTTTAGCTCCATGAATTGGTAAGATTTATTTAATCAGAAAATTAAACCTCCTTATGAGAATACTGTAGCCTCTTACATGAGATAGATAAAATAAACTGGAGCAATTACCGAAACATATGAAGAAAAATAAATGCATATTGAAGGAATCACATTTGATTAAAATCAGCAGAGTCTAATGCCCAGTTAATTTAACAAATGATTTATTATTTAATATTATCATCATTTACAATAAAATTTTTTAATCATTATTATTATTTATATTTATTATATCATTCAATTTTCCTACTAATAGATTAATTTTTTATTTTATTTAGATTATTAAAATGAATTAATAAATTAACTAAGACTAAAATAATTGGGGAAATTAAAACCATAAATAATATATATTAAATAATGATTTAGATAATCATTAATTTAGCATAAAGTAAAAAAATAGATAAGAATTAAAATAAAACTATGAAAATTAATTATAAGAAAAAATTTATTTAAAGAATCAATAGTAGTAAAACTAACAAAAAGATTTCATTTAAGCAATATAAATAAATAATGTTTATTAAGAGTAATAATTAAATGAAAAAAAGATTAAAAAAGAATAATAATAGTTATTAGCAGATGACTATTAAAAAAAAATGCAAGAAAAAAGTTTCATAAATCAATAAAAAAAAATTTAAGAATTAAAAAAAGAATAAGAATAATAAAATGAAATAATTAATAAATTAGAATAGTAGAATCAATTAAAAAAATAATAAGAAGATGCTTATAAAAGAGAATGCTATCAAATAATATAAGAAAATGAAAGAAAAAAAGAACAAGAGAAACAAAAGATAAAAAAAGAGTAATAAATTCATAAATAATAGATTGAGGAAACAAACAATAAGGAAATCAAAAAAGAAATAAGTTATAAAAATTATTACAAAAACTTAATGGATAGTATGGATGAAAGGAGTGTATAATATTATTAGAAAATAGGTCAGTTTATTTGTTTATTTATTATTTTGATTTTATTTTTTAAATTTATTTATCAAAGGTACACCTGTCAACTTAAAATCAAACTAAATTGATTAATTTATTGAATAGCAAATTCAGGAAAACAACTAAAAATAATATGAAATTATTCAGAATTAATAAAAAAAACATCATATGCAGAAATAACAGTGTATAGAAACATTAAAATTATAAATTTAGGAAAAGGAAATATAAAAATAGCAATAGAGAGACTAATTAAAAGGGAAATAATAAAATATTAATATAAGTTAAAGTTAAAAAGAGCTGCTTTATAAACAAAAAGCAGAGGAATAGTATAAATACAAGTAGTATTTAGATTTATAAGTAGATAATCTTTTTTTATTATTAGTAATAGGAGAAATTAAACTTAATTGAAAAATCTAAAGAATTTGAAAAAAAATAAGGAAACATATTTTAAAATATCTCTGCTAATTAAAAAATCATTTTTTCAACAAATAACAATATTTCCAAACAAGAAAGTATTTAAAATTAATAATAAATAAAAGATGACTTTAATAATCTTAATTCCAAAAATCATAATCCGATTACAAATCCCATTCCTTATATGTAGTAAAATCCTTATTTGCTTAATAATACATAAAAAAAATTATAATATAATGATTAAGTTTCATAATTTAATAACAATTCCAATATTATAACTGAATAAAATTAAAAAAATACTTTATACTTGGATTAAAATAGAAATATATTTACTAGCGCTGCTAAACACAATATTTTACAAAAAAATTCTTATCAATAATGATATTTAACTATCTTTATATTAAAAATTAAAATCGATAATAAATATAGAATATTATTAATATATTAATAAAATATTTTATGAATTTAATTATAAATTTAAAATAAGTTTATTAATAATAAAAAAGTAATAATATAAAATTCATTTAGTTAAAAGTTAGTATTTATTATTTCCTTTCATTAATAAATGATTTTGTAAATTAAGTTTCTAAATATAATTAGAAAAATCTCCAACGTTCATTTAAAGTTCTTTAGCATATTAAACCATTTATTTAAATTCAAAAATATCTGAATTGTTTATTAAAGATTATTATTTGAGTTTTTCAATAAAAAAAAGAGTTTAATTGTTGATACTCAAATTTGAAATTTAATTATCAGCCTTCAAAAGCAATTTTTAAAGTTTTTAATCTTCAATAAAATTAAGCTGTTAAGAAGATTTAGAAAAGATTTACTCTTAATTATTAACTAGAATGAAAAAATAAATAATTACTGATTTGAGTATAATCATATAACTAAGTAACAATCTAAGCATCCTCTAGATTAACAATCTATTTTCTCTGCATTTTAGCCAATGAAATACATAATCTAATTAAACTTTATAAACTTCTTATTGTGAATTATCTTCTATTTTAGTTATTATTGTTTTGATTCATTTCTTATCTTAAAGAACAATAGTAGTTTTGTAATAATTATGATGCTTCTCTTGACAAAACTGGCTTAATATTGACAGAATTAGCAATATATATTTTCAACTACTATTAAGTTAGCATAAATTAATCTGGCATATTATTAACCTAAATGGCTAACTTATGCTCTAATGATAAATTATGATTACAGTTGTACTAATAAATAATCTAATTATCCATTTATTAATGATTATTTTTGGAAGTATACCTATCAAGAATATGCTATCCGACTTGATCATCTATAAGGATTGTGCGATTATCTTTAATAAGAAATATCAAGTCAAATCTTGAGAGAATGGACTGCTTAATGTTAAGATTATAATTTAAACTCCTCTCATGATTATAATGACCATGTTTAAAATTAGCAATGGAAATAAGAGTGACATTTGTAGGAATGGTACATATTAATCCAGCCTTGCTAATAGTGACTCTCTGCTACTCCATCGCCTCCAAGAGAGAGTCTATGGTTTGATGATTCATCTTATCAAACTCATCAATTAACAACATTGAGTTATGACATTACAATAAAGCACCCGCTTGAATCTAATCCTTATTAATAGATACAGTCAATCCCACACTAGAAACAGCTGGTCCAGAAATATATACACATTTCATACTACTCTCTACCCATTTTAACAATTCTGATTTTCCCATTCCTGGTTCCCCCATTATTAAAATGTGACAATTCATTCTTCTCTTCATCTTCTCACTTCCCATACAAGAAAACATAGATAACAATAGTCCTAGTTTTATCATCTCATTACCATATATTTAAGGGCAAATACTTTTTATTAGTCGAACTATTATATCTCCTTAATTTAAGTCATATTACAACTCTTCTATTCTTTTTTCTTCTTATTTCTAAATGCTTTCTACGTTTAAACAGGTTCAGAACATTCCTTATTGATCTAATTATTCTATTTTTATTATTCCATTTAATATCATTCATTATCCACTTACAATTTTATTACAATATTCTTGTTGTTTTATTATACAATTTATCTAATCTTTTTTTTTGTTTGTTATCATTATTTACTATTATTCTCGATAGTATTTAACTTCCTTTAGATTATTCTTTTTACATTTTATGCATTCTTTTTGAATTAAATAAATATTATTAAAAAAGTATTTTGTAAAAATCTTAAGGCATTTAGAGTTTTAGCATTTATATTATATGATATCTATTATATGTTCTGATTAATTAGTTTTAATTACTTATCCTTTGATACTGATATATTAGTTAATCATTTAAGAACCAAACTAATGTTAATTTAAATCATTAGCAATATTACTAATAAATTATAATAAACATTATTTATTAACTTAAAATATGATAGAATATAAAATATATATTTAATTAATTTATAGTTTTTGTTACGTATTTTAATAGTAACATTCATTCTTCTTTTAGTAATTAATTAAATTAATGAAAACAAGTTTGTAGAGATGTTGATCATCTTTGACTAATCCATTTTCAAATGAATGAGAATTGTATTTAATATTAATAACAATATTTAAAACTGGTTATATAATATAACCATAATTAGAAACATCTGCAAAAAGAAATCAACATATTTCTTAAGTACGGTTCATCTTATTATCCTCATTTTCATCTATTCTCTACTTCATTTCATAATTATCTCCAATTCAAAGATAATGCCTAATGAAGTTAAGATCCAAAATCACTATATTTTTATTCATCTACATTCTCTATATTATTTCATTATCCTCAATAAATCTTATCAATATAATTACTAATTTCCAATATATTTCATTATATTCGTCTATTTTTTCCTATTCAACAAATCAGTATTTATATAAGTCATATTTTATTCTAAAATTTTTTTATTTTGTTTCAATTTCTTAAATATCATAATCCATTATTATATTCAATATTTAATTATGTCTATCATTTATATTATTTTTTTGTGTATCCATCGAATTTTTTTTATAAATTAATTTTTATTGTTTAAATATTATAAAATATATTTTTACTATTTTCCTTAAATATAAAATGAATGATTATTTTTTAGATTAAAATATTTTAGAATAATCAAATGTTGATAATAAATTTGATATAAAAAATTGTTAATAAAATTATGATTAATTTAATGATTTAAATTTCTAAATAGTTAAAGATAATAAAAAAATAATATAAAATATATCGAATATATATTATAGAAAAACCATAGTATCAAGAGGATAAATTATAAATTAATCATGAATGCAAACAATATTAGATGATATAATAAATAAATAAAATGAAATTGAAGAATTAAAAAAAAATAAATATATTCAACCTTTAAATGAGATTATTTGTTTTTTTGAAGATTAATTATAAAAATATAGTTAAAAATAAATTAGATTTTAAAAAGTTTTTTAATTTTAAATAAAATAAATTAAATAATAGTTAAAACCAATAAATGAATTCAATAACTAGTTAAAATAGTAATTAAATGAAAAACTAATCAAATATTAAAAAAATAAATAAAATGGACTTAAATTAAACTTATTGATAATAAAATATAAAAAATTATTTGATTAATTAAAAAATAAGAAAAAATATTTCATTAGATTAAATAAGACATAAATTTGTTCAAAAAGTTATTCAGAAGAAAAGAAAATATATTTAAGGAATAAAACAATTTAATTTTTTAATCAAGTTAAAAGTATTTAACCTTAAGATAAATAAATAGACAATAATTTTAATTTTATTAATTCTTAATAATTAGATAAAAATAATTAAATTAATATAAAGTTAAATGTAAGTCATAATATCTAAAATAATAATTTAAGTCAATATATTTAGTAAAAAAAATTAAATAAATAAATTATATTAAAAATTGAATCTAAAATAAATGATTATTTTTAATTAATTAATTTTTTCAAATAAATTTTTGAGAATTAAAATATCTAAATCAGGAACATAAGATTTTTAATCGAAAATAAATTAAAAAATGAAAAAACAGTAATTTTTAAAGCTTTTAGTGAAATTCATTCATTCAAATCTTAAAAAATAGAATTGATTTCTAATTAAATCTAATCTATTAAAAAAATGCTTAAATATGAATGATTTTTATCAAAACTTTAATTTTATATTATATTTTATTTTATTGATATAAATAAAACTATATATGGAAAAATTTAGGAAATAAAAATAATTTTTCTTATAAAATTATAAATAAAAGTAGGAAAATTAAAAAGAAAAAAATAAAAAAAAATTACTGAATCAAAGTAATTAGCTAATTTCAAAAAAATTATTATAACTCAAAAAAAATTAAAAAGATTAAAAAATTATTTTATTGATTAATTGATATAAAAATAAGAATTATAATGAGGTAATAATAAATATAAATAAGTATAGATTTTACAGATACAATAATAAGAGTTGAACAATAAATAAAAATAGTAAATATTAAAGATAAAAATAAGAGAATAGAAAATCAGTGATAGTCAAATTAGATTAAAATTATGGCATTATTTAAATAAAATAGATGAATAAAAAGAAATAAACGGGCAAAATTATTTCAATGAACTGAATTAAATAAAATTTAGTAATAGTTTTGCCAATTAGATAGAGCTGGTAAGAATTATAAATAATAAAAGGACATAATACGAACTCCTTCCAACTTGAGTTGTTCGGAAAAAGTGCGTAAAAGAGACCCATTGATCAGAGAAATACTTTAAAAATATTGTATACGTAATTCTAACATTGGATATTGCCAAGGTATGAACTATTTGATAGAGTTCCTATTAGAGGCGGAAGTGAATCCTGAAGATAGTTTCTGGATTCTAACTAATATTTTGGAAAGTATCTTGCCTATTGATTATTTTACTTCCATGCTTACTCTCAGGGCAGATCAAATTATACTATAAAATCTCATTGAATTCACTCTCCCCAAATTACATAGTCATTTCTGATCCATCCATTTTGATATTCATATCACTGGTTATAAATGGTTTATTTGTCTATTCACTAACTCTTTCTTGCCCAAAAATGTATATATATATTTCAAATAAATCAACTTTATCTTTATGTTATTTATAATTTATATTATCAAAGATTCTTTTTGTTATCTGGAATTTTCTATTCATTGAAGGCTCCAAAGCTTTATTTAAGGCTTCTATTGTTGTACTATAACTCATTCAATCTTAAATATTTAATGCTAAGGATATAGGTTTTTATTTAATATTTATTCTTTTTTATTATATTTGTTATAATCTTAATTAAATTTAACATTTTTTAGCATAAGTAGTTTAGATTATTGAAGAAAGTTTATAATAAATTACAGATGAAGATTAATTTCTTAAAAAATTTAATTAAATAAAAATTTCAACTAAAATATTAAATATTTTTAGACAAAAAATAATATTAGATTTAAATAACAAAGCTAATAATAGAAAAAAAAATAGATTTATTTAACCTAAATTCAATTAATGTAGCATCGATTATCCAATATGCAATTTAAATATTAATAAAATGATAGATAAGGAATGTTTTGTATTTAAAGATTAATATTATTTGAAAAATTTTGATTTAAATTATTTATCTTTAAATGATTAACCTAAATAAAATAAAGATTAAAATGAAGAATTCGGATAAAAGATAGTTTGAAATAGTCATATTTGTAATTAGTTTTAAACAAATTAATATTAAATAAATGAATACTAAGAAAATTTTATATTAACTGATTCTTAAAAATAAAGAAAAACTAAAAATGATAAGTCTGATAAAGATTAGAAATTAAAAATTTTTTAAAAAATGAGTTATCAAGATTAATTCAATACAAAAATAAAATAAATATTAAGTCTGTAAATATAGATCAATAAAAAGTCGAAGTCTGAAGATACCATAAATTTCAAGTTAAATTAAATTTAAACTAACTAAACTGTTAGCTCCTTTAAATTTATTAATTTTAGTTATTCAGAATCAGGAAAATAAAATAATTTTACAGATAAAATAGATTAATTTGAAAATATATCAATCATTTGAGAATATTTTTATAAAAATAATTTATAATTATAAAACCTTAATCAAAAATTATACAAGCCAATTTTTTACAAGAAATATTGATCTGAATAATCCATTGCAGAACTTCCTCTTGAGTTTTTAATTGATAAATCTGCTCCACCTTTTATCATTATTAATACCATTTTTTCACTTTACTTTTTAAAAGCTTGAAAAATAGCGGTTTCTCCATTTTTACATCTAATATTCGGATTTGCACCATGATCTAATAACAATTATCCAATTTTTTTTAAATTCAATTGGCAAGCATAATATAATGCAGTATTTTAATAAAAGTCTTTAAATTTATTTAAAAGGTTATTAATAATATACTTGTAAATGTATATATTATAATCATATTTATAATTTTGATAAATTTTGATAATATTTGACAATATTTTTAATATTTGACAATATTTTTAATATTTGACAATATTTTTAATATTTGATAATATTTTTAATATTTATAAATATTTAAAAAATTACCTTATTAATTAATTTCTTTTTCTGTATAATTGAAAATATTTTATTTGATAAGATTATAATTATTTTATTTTACTGCTTATTATAAAATTCGTGTTTTATTTTTAACATTATTGTTATTGAAATTATCAATTTAAAATATATTGGATTCAGATTTTCTGAAATCAAATAAACTATTTTTTTTTTTCTAATGAAGTTATTTAACATCACTTATGACATTATAAATATCATTTTTGATAAATGTATGTAGTAATTTTTTATTTTTTTGAGATTTAGGAGTGTTATCTCAAATTGAGTTCTGAATAGATAATTTAGACTAAGAAATTTAGAATTTGAGTAGGTTTTTTTATTTGGAAAAATTATCATGATTGGCTAATATTTATTTGGTCTTTCTTTATTCGACTAACCTCCTAAAAAAGGCTTTGATTTTATTGATGGCTTGAATTTCAATGTTCCTTGTGATCCATGGTTATCTCGGTTAAGAATTGCTTGGATATTCATATTTCCAATTGAATTCACTTAGTACGCTGTTTATTGGCTTTATAGGTCCTCCTGCATAGAATCTCTAAAACTTTTCTTTGTTTTAAGGAGTTTAACTTGTCTTTGTGTTTAATTTAAACTTTTATATTTCTATCTATCTTTTTTTTTGTTATTTTACATCTATTTCTTTATATGTTTTACCATCAATATCCCTTTATTATACTTTATGATAAATCACTTTTGAACTTGGATGAAAGTTATTCCTTGATTCTTTAACACTTAATTTCTCTTATTAATAAATATATTTATCGTTTGATTTACTTTCATATAATTTATTATTATAGCTCTCTTTTTTTTTTCTTTATTTTTCTAATATTTATTACTTTATTTAATTGTAAATACTATTTATTGATCTAAGAAAAGGAGATTTAAAATAATCTAATTTTTTTTAATCATTATTTATAAATAATTCAATTTTTTAATCGATATATTATTTATAATAATTTTTTAATTAAAAAATAAAATTATCTTTTGTATTCTAATTTTTTTTTTAATTTGAATATTTTAAAATTTCTTTTTTTTTTTATTTATAATTTTTCAACCAATTTTACCTTGATTAAATTATTTTTTTTTTAATATTTTCGTAATCATTAATAATTTTATCTGCCAAATTTAATTGAATATTTTGAATGATTTCTTCATCTAATTAATCAATATTTTATTATATTTATTATCAATCAATGCATAAATTAAGTAATCTACTTTAGTTTATAACAAATTTTAGCTCTTTTTAATTTAATCCTTCTTTAAATTAATATTTATCAAGTAAATTGTCTCTACAATTCTAATTTTTAATTTATAATTATATTTTTTGGATATTTTTATTTAATGATATATTATTCCAACTACTTGAAGTTATTAATTATGTCATTTTATTTTTACATTCTTATCAAACTTTATTGAATTCTTTTTCTTTATCACTATCCCAATTAAATTCAATTAAATCATAATTTGTTTATTAATTTATTTTCTTATTTAAATCTTTTATCAAATAATCACAATTCTATTCTTTTGATTTAATTCTATTCTTTTCTTCTAAATATTTTTTTATCAAATCTGCATACTCTTAATTGTTTTCTTCCAATAATTCTATCAAATAATTATTTATTATTTCTGCATATTCTTCATTCATTTAATCTAATAATTATTAATGTTCAAAAAAAATTTTGCTTTTATTTTATAACATTTCCCCATTTATTTTATTTTTTTTATTTGAAGATTACTATTTATTATTTAATTATAAATAAATTATTAATAATATATACTTTTGAAAGAATATATTAATTTATCTCATGTTTTCTTTGCGATTCCTACAAAGTTTACATTTAAGTAGTGTTTTATGTTTCATACAAAAAAGATTTATTATCTTGTTGATTATTTAGTTCCTGGATTTTCAAATTACTGATATTCTTACTAAAAGAAATTTATTATTGTTGATTAAAATCCTAACTAAAATTCTCATTAATTTAATTTTATTATTATTATAATTATTTTTAATTCTTAAAATATTATAAAAGTTATTTTTAGGATTCTTAATTTAACATCGTTTATTATTATTAAAATTAATAATTTTATTAAATTTATTTCTATTTTTATTACTTTTACAATGATTCATATGATTGTTTTTAAGTAAGAACAGTATTATCTTACTAATTATTTTTATAACTTTAATCCACATATTACACTAAATCTAGTTTAAACTTATATTACAACGATTAATATCTTCAATATAATAATTATAAATTTACTTATTTTATACTTTTAGCCACTAAAAAATATCCTACTTATCTTTCTTTTTCACTTCATATTTTTCCTTCAAAAATTTTTGAACATTTTCTTATTCATCATGTTTTTTTTCTTGTTTTTTTTCAAAATTCAATAATTCTTCTTTTAAAAAATTGTTTAATTATTATATAATAAACTACTATCTCTATTATTAAGATTATAAAGCCAATATTTAATTAATATTTAATCTGAATTCATTACAAACTCTATAAAAATTAGTTTAAATTAATTACATTTAAAGATATTTAGTTTCTTTATTTTCTTACTTATTAAATATCTAAGGATTACTTATATTTAGCAATTGTTATAAAACTTAAATAATATAAAGTAGTTAAATATAAAAGTAAATTAATAAGAATAATTATTATTTAATTAAGTAATAAATAAAAATAATGATATGTAAAAAGAATCATATATAAATATACGAAAATAAAATGACGTTTAAATAAATTAAAATAATATGATAAATACATAAATCCTATTGAAATTTGATTATTTCCTTTTCAGCAGCAACAATTTAAATGATATCATTAGTAGCTTTGAAATTGGGATTAGATTTATTTTTTAGATTAGTATTAGTATTGATAATAGACTCGTCAATATTATTATTAGAAATTAAATTGAATTGCTTTATAAAACCCACACTTTTCTTTAAATCTCTACTAAGATCCAAATTAAAATTTTGTGCTTATTACATTACGAGATGCAAATTTTGATTACATTCTTGCTCAATTTGTTTTTAAAACTCAAAAACTCTATTGTCCATTTACTTTTTATTCAATAAACCTAAAAAGTCATCATCATCTTCATTTTAAATAAAACTACTCTTCATCTTCTATAAACTATAATTTTTGCAACTTTAGATTCTCAATAGTCTTTCTTTTTCTTTGTATTTTTGCATCTTAATTAAGCTTTTTATAATTACTTTATTATCAAATTATAAATAATAATTTTAAATGAAAATGATTTTTATTTTACTAATAATAACAATTAGTAATTTAGGATTGAGTCATTAACAGAAATAGTTTTATATGAAAATGGTTGGAGATTATAATAAAGAGAATAGAGGAACATTAGGATTTTATTTATATTTCTCAAAAAAGCTTGAAAATACTAATATAACTGATTAATTCAATCTTATTCTAAGTTAATCAATCAACATGAATTATTAAAAATCAAATTTAAGTTTCACTTATTCTTAAAAAATAATTTCTAGTGATTCAGATTCTTATGATATTGTTTATTTATCAATAAGGTAAAATAATTTTTAGGATTTGCCCTAATATTTTTTAGTTAAACCTAAGAAAAATGTAATATAAAATAATTTTAAAAATTAAGAAAAATATAAAAAGTTGTGATGGAGATATTCTTTTTGAAAAGGAACATATTCATGTAATTTTAAATAAAAAATATAATGGTTATCCCGATGCTTTTTTCAATTAAGAATTAAATATATTTATTTGCATTTTTTTTCATTTATTTATGATAATATCTTTTTATTTTGTTTATAAGTAAAATATTATAATAATTTAAGAATTAATGCTTTATCGCCTTGGATCAACTTTTATTATTAATAATTCATTTTTTATTTTGTTTAAAGATACTCCTTAGGACTTAGTTCTGTAAGCAAATATATTTAATTATCTCCAATATATTACATGTAATTTAAATTTGAAAAATAATTTTTGCAGGATACATTTAAATACGATAACTTTTTTTTGAATTTTTAATAAATAATTAATTAAAGAGACTAAGAACTATAAAATGATGTAAATTAACACTCTTTTTTCATAACTATTTTCAATATTTTTATGCTTGTTATTTCGTTAAGTGCAATTAAGTATTTAAATATTATTTAATAAAGATATTTTATTTTCATTCTATTCAAATATCAAAATATAAAAAAAAGATATTATCCTTTAAGTTATGATTTATTAAAAATTTTTAGTTTTTTTTGGAATAAATAAACACTTCGACAAATAAAAAAGATTTCTATTTTTTTATATTTTGTTTCTATTTCTTAGCAATACAGATTGATATATTTTGTAGAAAAATATAACTAAAATAGAATTTATTGAGATATAAATATTTTTGAAATTGTAGTTTGTATAACAGTCAACATTATATTTATTGTAATTTTTATTTATGAATTATATTTGAGGATATTGGAATATAAAATTTTAAAAAATGAAAATCAGATTATCAAATATAATGCTTTTTATTTTTTCAACATAGAATTAGATTTAATTTGTTAATTTCTTTTCATATTAATTTTTAGTTTTGATTAGAATTACGGTTTTGAATTTATTTTCTATTCTTTTATATTAATTGAAATATTTATATTACAAAATATTCTTTATAAGTAGAAATAAGAAATTAATTATTGGAATAGGATTGGTATGGTATTATTTATGTTTGTAGATGAAATACTAAATGCATCTCAAATGTTATTAACAAATGGACAATATGTTTTGTGTTATATTATAGTTAACTATATATGTAATTTTTTAATTATTTCCAATTTCCTATTTAATATTTACTATATTTACTGAATTATCAAAAATAATAAACCTATAGATAAAGGATCTTTCATTAAAAGCATATACAAAGATGTAGGTAAATTTAATGATTCTATAGAAAATGATCCTATTTTTTTTTATTATGACATTGATTGTTTTTAAGATGAGTTTAAAGAAATGTTAGCAAATTATTATAAATTTACTAAATTGAAAAATTAAAATAATATTTAAGATAATAAAAAAAATGAATCTAATTTACCTAGCTTTAATTCTAATCTTAATTAATAAAATTAAAAAGTGGTAAATAGATAAACAGTAAAATTTGAAAGATAAGATTTAAATAAAAGAAAAGAAATTAAAATAGATTAATATAATTAAGAAAATTTAATAATTTTAAATTAAATGGATTTTTAATAAAGTATTGAAGAAGAATCTAATTATTCAGACAATAGTGTAATAAAAGAAAATACTGTATAAATTTAATTAGCTCAGTAGGAAAATAATATCATCAATGATAATAATAACAATAATAAAATCTATTGATAATATTATTTATAAGATAAAAATATTATTTTTTAAGAATAATAATATTATAATTACTTATTTAAAATTTTATTTTCGTAATAATTAAATTTATAAATATTAAATGAATTTATTACAATTTTCTATAAAAAATAATATGAGAAAATTATAGCATTTAATTTCTCAAATTCCAATAAATAAACAAATTAAAGCCGAACAAAGTGTTTAAGGAATAATAAAAAAGAATATTGATAATATTGAAAATGAAGAAGGATTATAAAAATTAAATCAATAACTAGAAAATAAATATAATTTTTTTAAGTTAAGCTATCCTGATATTAAAATAGATCAAGAGATAGAAAATAATAAAAAAGAACTGACAAAAGAGGAAGAATTCGAATTGAATTTATCATTTTATCTTCCTTAAGAAGGTAGATCTAAATTAGAGAAAAAAGAAGATAATAAAGATAATAATATATAGAATAATAAAGATAATAGTGAGTAGAATAACAAAGATAATGATGTAATGAATAATAAATATGTGATGATAGATGGAAAGTTGGTGAAGGGAGAAGGGGAGGAAAGAGAGAAGGTAGATATAAGTAATTGGTTTGCTGCTAACGTGGATCCAGAAGATCTAAGAAGACACAGAGAGTTGTTAGATAGATAACATTATAGAGGACCTTATTGGGAAGGTAAGAAAGTTGTAAGCACACTAGAGTGTGGCATGAATTGGGGTAAAGGAAATCCAGAAGAGTTAAAGGATAGGACAGATCCCAATTTCAAAAAAAAGTCAGAACAAGAAAGTTTTGAATTTGTTAAAAGATGATCTATATTTTTATTATATTCTATTTAAATTCATTTTTATTATATTCATTAAATTTTATCTTTACTATAAATAATTATAATTAACTTCTTTATTTTTTTTAACATTTAATTAAAAACTAGATTATAAATTTTTATTTAAATATATTAACCAGTTTCAGATATATTCATGTAATAATAGAATGAGTTAGGATCAATAGTTAACAGTCAGACTAATGAAAAGATTGAAAAAATAAGACTCCTTAGAAAAGAGTTAAATTAATCTGATTTCAAATTAGAAGATCTGATAAATATAGAATAATTATAAAATATGCTGGATAAAAGAGTAAAAATTATAATAAAATTTAGATTGGAAGAGTTTTTGCTAGAGATGTTTTATCTTAATTTGTTTCAAGAATGTAGAAAAATCATTAAGGAAATTTCACATTAAATGAATTCATAGATGTATTAATAGAGGCAGACTAAATATTAAATGACAAAATTCAATTTACTAAAAATGAGCTAAATAATTTAAAAATGTTGAGAAAATAGACTTCGAAATAAATGGAAGAAGATAGAAGATTAGAACATCTTAATGAGTAATTAATATATTGATAATCAAACAACAATAATATAATTATTATAGATATGATATATCAGATGATAGCAGACTTACAATTAATATATTAGAAGCTAATATAATAGCAGAAAATATTCTTAATTACAATTAATTCAATTATGAGACTTAAATTCAAATATAAGTTTGTAATTAAAATGAATCTACAAATGTTCTATAAGGTATAAGACCTGTTTTCAATTAAAAGTTTATATTTTAAATCATTACTGGATAAGAATAAATAATGATAAAACTAGTTAATATAATGAAAAATAATATCATCATAGGTTAGAAATTGATTGAAATTAATTAGTTTTAAGAATAAAATATCGAACAATTATAAGTTCAGTTGGAAAACAGTAACAAATAAAATACAGCTTCGGTGAATCTACAAATTTAATGGATTCATAGCAAAGTTAAAGCTTATTAAAAACATTTGAATATTTTGGATATGTAAATTCAGGAATTGGATGATGATTTAGTCGAATATAATCGAGATTTAGATACAATTACTGAACCATTCAAATCTCTTAAATCATAAATTAATCTCTCTAAATAGAAATACTATAATAATTTAGGAAATTCTCAGTATTTTGATAAAAATAATATTGAAAAAGAATCAAACTTAAGCAGTATTTATTTTTCAATATTGACTATAAAGGGACTAAAGATGAGGGAAATCGTCAGAAATACTAAGCTTATCAATTCACTTTATTATATACTCTCGTTGTTCTTTTAACTTAGTTTATTAGGTGTTGCTATATTGATGTATTTAAAAATCCAATATTATTATTTTATCGTTATTATACATTAATTATTATCATTATTTATGATGATTATTTTTCATTTATTATTATTTTTATTATATATTTTTTTATTTATTTGATACTATTATAAATTTATAATTACTATTATTTAATCATAATATTCATTAATTATTATTATATAATTATAATAGGTCTTAGCTTTAAGTTTTTTTATTATATTTTATAAAAATGACTAAATAAAAGTTCCTTAAATTAAATTTGTTTTGATAATTGTTTTTGTTGCTATTATCATAGATATATTTTGGTTTATCTTATTACTTTAAGTATCAAAAAATTTATTATTATATATTCATATTTAAAATGCTAATAACTTATAAAATAATTTTAAGAATTACTCTAGTCAAAAAAATTCTTATTCAGAATTCATTTTTATAGTTCAAATTTATACTATTGTATTGTCAATATTAACATTTTTTGTAAAATTAGTTAATATATTTTTTTATTTTAACATATTTCTTTTTGAAAAAACAAAACTCAATAACGCATAAAAAAATAATAATAACTTAGAATAAAGTATTTAAGTTTATTAAGTTAACTAGTTTTAAACTAATTAGGTATTTAGATAAAATTGATTTAATATTTATATATTAATTGATTTTATATTATAACTTTATTATCTAACAATAATTTATAATTTGAGATGATTTAATAAATTTAAAACTCATTTAAAACCTTTGATTTAAATGTAATTTTATAAATTTAAATTTATTTAAAGATTATAGATTTTATATTTAATCCTAATAAATTATTTGAAATTAAAAATAAGTTATTACTTATTGATACAATAAATAAAATAAAAGAAATATAAATATTTAACGATTTCAACAATGATTATTTCCTTGATAATATAAATGAATTTTAAAAGATATTAAAATTTATTTCAATAAAATAAATAGATTTAAAAAATTAAAGAAGAATTTTGATTAATAATTAAATGATATTTTTCAATAAAATAAACTAATAGCAAATTTAAGAATAGAAAAAAGATGAAAATAATTTTCAGTATTTAATAATTCAAATGGAAAATCAAGAAATAGACTGTTAGAAAATAGAAATATAAGATAATTAATATTTTGATGGAATATTTAGTTATTTAGAAAAGTAAAATTATAATAATTAAAGTAAGGAATGTTTATTTAGAGTTTTAAAATTAATTTGATTTAATGATAATCCAGAAAAAGGAATATTTTAACTTTATGAGTAAAATTTTTAAATAATTAAAGAATTGATAGCAAAGTAAAACTATTTAAAATAAGTTTCAATGCTAAAATAGTACAATATCACATCTTTTCTTGATAATGTTTAGATCAAATAATTAATACAAAGTAATTTGTTAGAAAGATAGAAATTCACTTTTAATTAAGTTATTTACCAATAAAATGATACTGTTTCAGGAGTTTATCTTATTATTTCAGGTGAGATTTAACTTGATAAAGATTTAAATTTATATCAAGACACTATAAAATAATAAGACAAAAACATTTTATCTAATTAAAAACAAAAATAGAAAATAAAAAATATCAAAGTATTATTTTTATTAAAAAATTGTAAATAGTTAGGATTATTAAAGGAAAAGGACAGTTTTGGTTATGAAGATATTTAAAATAATTGAAGAGAATATAATGCTATTTGTTATAGTGAGAATCTAGATATATATTTCATAAAGATAAAAGATTTTATTGAAATATATAAATGTGAAAAGTTATAAAAATAATTATAAAAAGAAATTAATTTGGTGAATAAACACAGAGAATAATTAATAAAGGAATATATAAGTTTAAATGATGATTAGTAAGTATACTAATAATGCATAAACGATTATTAATAATATTTAGAATAAAAAAACGATAATGAAAAAGTTGGATTAAGCAATAAAAAAGAATCGATGCGGACTTTTAATTTAAGAAAGTAGACATACTTCAATCGAAAGATATTTGAGTTAAATTACCCTCCATGCTCAGAAGATAAAATTAATAAAAAGAACTAAAGATATATTAAGAGTCAGGGGAAGAAGAATGATAATATATTGGATGTAACATTAAGCAAATTAGATGTAGTGAATGTGGATCTATTGAGAAATAAGAAGCATCGAAAGTGTAAATAGCAGGAAAAAGTAGTTTTTGATATGCAGAATAACTTTGAGAAAGAGAGTGAAAGGGAGCAAAAAATTGTTGAAAATACTTTCAATCTTAGTACTTACAAGTAATTTAGAAATCATCAATATTTCTGGCAAAATCATATCGCAAATTCCAAAGTAGTCTAAAAGTAGAAGCAAATTTCTCATTATGTTGATACTCAGCCTCATTTATCTCCTAATTACAAAATGAATTCCAAGTTCAGTCATATCCTCAATAATAATAACAATAATTAAACATAATTATCTCCCATCATTGCCTAGCCTAAACATCTCAATTCTCATTTACCTCCTCTACAGTAATATTATATTATCTATCATCATTATTTTATATAATCATATTATTATGCTATCTTATTATCATATTTTATAATAATTAGCAAATACATCCATAATCTTAATACTTATAAGTGCTTCAGTCCTATCAACCTTCTTCTTAATCAAAAGAAATTGCATCAATAGAAAGCATTAAGTCACCAAATGTCAATTGAAAATTCCAATAACAATATTGAAGTTACTGAGTTTCTTATCAATCTTCATAAGGTCTAACTTCATTAGAATCAAAATAAAATATAAGATTAAAAAACTAATTATGAATCATACAAACTTTAACTAGATTTAAAATGATTAAACTATAATTTATAAAGTTATTATCATTTTTCATTTTTATTTCTAATATATTTCTCATAATATTCTTTCTCGTAATTTTTTTCATCTCCCCTAAACTATTCCAATCTATAATTATAATTTCTTCTATTAAAAAAAATTCCCATCGTAAAAAAAATAGATGAAAAAGTAATTGAAAAGGCTAAAAACCTTTTTTTAGTTAATTAATGATCCCATCTATTTCTTCTGTAAATAACTTTGTTATCAGGCACTTCAATTATTAAATTTTATAATTTATGGCCTGCTAATAAGCCAGCTAATGCAAAAGTAAGCATAGAAGCATAATATTCACTTTATATTTTTTCGGCTTACTAAATTCCAATTTACGATAATACATTTTAATTTGAATTATTCGTTTTTTGATCGTTATTTTCCATTAAATTTAAATTATTATATAATCTTATAATAATTATTAAAATCATGCTTAGATTTATTAAATGTTACAATACAAGATCAAGAATTTATTAAATAACAAATTTTAAAATAAGTGAAATAAATCAAATATCTGTAATAAGAATAAATGAATTAGAACAAAATAAAGT
>Ga0315908_10000544_pt1 | contig 29655 bp, 30 predicted proteins | sample LakEriMetagenome_12_FD_203520 | JGI IMG/M metagenome (GOLD analysis project Ga0315908, IMG submission 203520) | Freshwater fungal communities from buoy surface, Lake Erie, Ohio, United States - Buoy 4 MA124 | ecosystem: Environmental > Aquatic > Freshwater > Lake > Lake biofilm | place: USA...
TTTTTTTACAGTTAATAGAATCCTGAATTGATTACTTGTTAATCGATTCAGGATTTTTCTTTTGGAACAAGTTGAATAGCAGACCAAGTGCCACTACAGAAAGGCAACCCCAAACATTTAACCATAAGAAAGCCATGACGTCATACTTCCATAAGACAATGACCATTGCTTCTGTGATACACGCTGCCAAGAAAACTTGATTCCCATTCACTCGTTTGACATAAAAAGCTACCAAGAAAACCCCGAGGATAGTGCCATAGAAGAGTGAGCCTAGAATATTCACCGCCTCAATCAAGTTGCCCAGCTTGCTAGCGAAAATAGCCACGGCAATACAGAATAGTCCCCAAGCAACTGTACTCCATCTCGATACCGCTACATCACTACTCGATTCCTTGTCCTTGTGATAAAGTCTTTTGTAAAAATCGACCACTGTAGTTGACGCAAGTGAATTCAATCCACTAGCTGCACTACCCATAGAAGCTAGGAAAATGATAGCAATCAATAAACCAATAATCCCAACCGGTAGCTGGTTGGTAACAAAGGTGAGGAATACATAATTCGAATCATTCTTGTCAGCGCGATCATTGTTTTTTACAATGAGATCCACTGCCTTCTCACGCGCTAGACTCGCCTTTTCATCAACCGAATGAACGTTCTGTTTTGCTATATCTACAGCAGCCTCATCTTCTGACTGCACCGCCAACACTAATTTCTCCACCTCCAGTTTCTTTTGCTCATGAAGATAGTTAAACTCCTTTTCCGCATTATTAAACGCATCTGCATAAGACGATTGTCGTACCTTCTCTACCTCCGTTGGATTAAAGAACACGGGCGGCGTATGGAATTGGTAATAGCTAAAAACCAACGTGCCAATGAGCAATATGATAAATTGCATTGGGATTTTCACCAAGCCATTCATGAGCAATCCCCATCTGCTTTCTTTGACAGAATTGCCAGTAAGATAACGTCCCACTTGAGATTGATCGGTGCCGAAGTAACTCAATTGCAAAAAGAAACCTCCGATTAATCCAGACCAAAGATTGTACTTATTGTTCCAATCAAAACTGGTGTCAATCGCGTTGAGCTTGTCCATTTTTCCTGCAATATGCAGCGCATCCATGAAGCCAACATTTTCTGGAAGTAAATGAACAACCATATATGCCGCGAGGAAAAGCCCTGCGAAGATGATGAGCATTTGAAAGAGCTGCGTATAGCTCACTGCCTTTGTTCCGCCATAGACTGTATAAACGATAACGATCAAACCATTGAATACAATGGTATAAATCAAATCAACGTGAAGAATAGTTGAAAGAATAATTGCTGGAGCATAGATGGTGATTCCAGTGGACAAGCCTCTTTGCAACAAAAACAAAAACGCCGTCAGTGTTCGGGTCTTATTATCGAAACGTTGCTCGAGAAATTCATAAGCCGTGTAAACATTCAATCGTTTGAATGCGGGCACAAAGGTGATGCACAGCACCACCATAGCGAGCGGCAATCCAAAGTAAAACTGAATGAAGCGCATGCCATCGCTGTATGCTTGACCAGGAGCGGAAAGAAATGTAATGGCGCTGGCTTGTGTTGCCATCACCGAAAGCCCGACATGATACCACGGCAATTGCTGATCCGCTAGCAGATAGCTTTTCATCGTTTGTGTGCCGCGACTTTTCCAGATGCCATAAAGCACGATGAAGGCGAGTGTTCCCGCTAATATGATCCAATCTATCGCGCTCATTCGAAGTATTTAGTGAATACATAAAGGCCAATGATAATCAGCACCAACACAGTGATGACGGAGATGTACCATGAGGGCCAAACGTATTTTTGCTTCATCAATTAAGGATGTGATGGAAGTGAGATCAGGTTTGCAAATAAGCGGTAAGCGCCTGGAACTCCCGCAGGGAGTTGTCTAAAGAATGCGAGTCCTGTGTAAACGAAATTACCTTTTCCGTATGCCGCTACGATAGTACTTGTATCTAAGGCTCCTTCATTCGGGTCGGCCATCGAGAACAATTTCTGATAACGTTCGTCGGGTGCTTGCGTGAAATAAATGCCTCGCTCTTGAATCCAATTTGCGAAATCAGCTTCGGTTATTTTGTTAGGCTGATTCAACGCGGGATGCTCTGGTAATAGGAAATTGACCTTTGCTTTTTCATCCGTGACACGGTCGCGAGAAATGGTGAACTCATAAGGACCGATCTTCGATTTCAATGGACCGATGCGGTTGTTCGTATTATACTGCACCAATAGATTACCACCATTTTTCACATACTCCATCAAACGATCGTAATACACAATCATGCGATCATTCGTATTGTAGGCGCGCACACCTGTGATGATTGCCTCATACTTTGAAAGATCGCCTGTAAGAATTTCCTCGTCCGATAACATTGTCACGTTGCAACCAATTTGCTCCAAGGAAGCCGCCACTCCATCGCCCGCACCATCAATGTATCCAATGTTTTTTCTGATCATCTTTATGTCAGAAAACACCAATTGAAATTTCGCTGGAGATAGAATGAATTGATTCGGGATATGATCATAGTCGATGCGTTGCAATGATTGATTGTATTCTTTACCGTTCATCTTTGCCGCAATTGACAACTCTCCAGAGTATGCTTTAGCACTAGGCGTTACTCGAATTCGAATCACCTGCTCTGTATTCTTTGCTGACAAATCCAAGGCGCAATTATCACACTCTACTTTCCAATCTGAACCTGCATTGACTACTATCTCCCCTTTAGCATTGGCCTGATTCGAATGGACAATCACCTCCACTGCACGCTCTGTTCTTTCGTTAAAAACAAGTGCCTTTTGCTTTTGCGTGAAAGTAACGGGAGGCAATACTTCCAATGGTCGGAAAATTTCACCCTTTACTGGATCGGTGAATTTGTATTGAATAGGTAGCTTTATTTCTAAGAGTAAGCCTTCAATCTCGGCTTTCAACATAACTGCACAAGCGGCATCATTCAATGGTTTCCCGATGGTTGTCCATGGAGAAATTTCAAACTCCCCTAGGCTGTGTTTTTCATTTAACCAGTATGGATTCGAAAAAGCAGCGTTGGTGTTGAGTTTATAAAAATGCTTTGGTGAATAGAGCTTATTGATTTCCAATTTTGCATTCACTGTAGAGTCGCCATTCTCATAAGCAATGGACTTCAAAGAAGCATTGATATTATTTCTAAAAATATAATTTGTTGTAATCTGAAACTGTTCGCCTGGAACTACCGAATGATCGTTCGATACTGCTTCACCATAAAAGCCAGAGCAAGCCAATATCAATTGTTTCGTCTCTTCGAGTTTTATTTTTTTCCAATAAGAAATCGATGCATTATCCTCTTTCAATGCTTGGATTTTCTTGTAAATAGAAACGAGCATCGCCACTGTTTTCTCTGGAGTGTCGGCTCTATAATTAAACACACACTCATTTAGTTCCGCTTGAATACCCTGCGACATCGCTATGCGCGTCCAATTGACATCCACGCCATCCATGATATCGGTAGCGGCTACATCGCCTTTCATGTGTTTGAAATACTCGAGGTTGAAGCCGCGCTGACGGGCGCTTCCAAAGCCTTGGCTCTTGTGCATCGACCTACTTTCCGATGCAATCTCTCCATAGCTGCGTCCCATCAACACATTATAATTTCCAACATCCACCTTCAATTGATCTTCGGATGTAGTGTTGTTTCCTCCGAAATTAAACGTATTCCATAGCAAACGTTTTGCTTGCCACACTTGCGTATACTGCAATTGATGCGGGAATCGCTTGGGATCTGCTGCTGCTTCAAAAGCATCCTCCGCCAATATTGCTGAAGCAGTATGGTGTCCGTGTCCGCCTTCTCCCGTGGTAGGAAAGCGACAAATAATGACATCAGGTTTGAAGGTGCGAATCACCCACACCATGTCTGCTAGAATGCTATCACGATTCCAAAACTGAAATGTTTCTTCTGGATTTTTTGAATACCCGAAGTCGTATGCACGTGAGAAAAATTGTTCTGCTTTGTCGATTCCGCGCGCCGCCATCAACTCGTTGGTTCGAATCAATCCAAGAGGTTCACCTTGTTCGGTGCCGATCAAATTTTGGCCTCCATCGCCTCGTGTCAAGCTGAGATATCCGGTGCGAAGTTTACGCTCATTGGCAAGGTACGCGAGCAATCGCGTGTTCTCATCATCGGGATGCGCTGCAATATATAAGACAGATCCAGTGGTCTGAAGTTTTTTAAGATTCAAAAGAATCTCAGCGGAGTTCTGTGCGAAGAGAGGGCTAGTAAACAGGAGAACGAGGAATAACGCAAAGTTCTTTCTCAACATAACGGTTAAAGTAGTATTTCAACAAATATAATTGAATGCGTAAAGGTGTTGGGACAATTACTATTTATTAGCAATTCCCTAAAACAAAAACCCCTTCTACCGAGCTGAATACCTCGATAGAAGGGATATTGTATTTTCTACAAAAAGTCTTAGACTTGAGCGAGCTGCACTTTCAGACCTTCCAATTCAGGAGCGATGTGAATTTGGCAACCCAATCTAGAATTTGATTTCACGAAGAATGCTTGATCAAGCATTGATTCTTCATCGTCATTTCTTTCAAGAATATCATGATCAGAAATAATGTACATGTGACAAGTCGCGCACATGGCCATTCCGCCACACGTGCCTTCCACAGGGAGCTCATAGCTTTTGCACAGCTCCATCATGTTCATGTTCATATCGGTTGGCGCTTCAAGTTGATGCTCCACACCTTCTCTATCGACCACTGTGATATTTACAATATTGTCCATTCGTGTGATGAATTAGAATCCTGTTACACCATTTACGGTGGTGTATTTCAAGACATAATTTTTATCTGGGTAAATGCGCTTAAATGCACTTTGCACCATCAGTGTAGCTTCGTGGAAACCACAAAGAATCAACTTCAATTTTCCTGGATAGGTATTGATGTCACCAATAGCGTAAATACCGTCTACATTGGTGCTGTAGTCGAATGTATTTACTTCGATTGAATTCTTATCGATGTTCAAGCCCCACTCAGAAAGCGGTCCGAGTTTCGGTGACAATCCAAAAAGTGGAAGCCAGTGATCAGTATTGATTTCTGAAGTACTTCCATCTTGTGCTTGCACCGTGATAGAAGCCAATTTATCCGTACCGTTTACACCTACTACTTCAGCATCTGTCAAAAGTGTAATCTTGCCGCTGTTAGACATGTCGATTACTTTTTGGACAGAGTCTGGATGACCTCTAAAGCTCTTAGAGCGGTGAATCAATGTTACAGATTCTGCCACGCCAGAAGCGAGGAAAACCGACCAGTCGAGGGCAGAGTCTCCACCACCGCTAATCACTACATTTTTTCCTTTGTAAAAATTCGGATCGCGTACGATATACTCGATGCCTTTATCTTCAAAATCGGTGATATTCGAAATAGGAGGTTTGCGAGGCTCGAAGCTTCCGAGTCCGCCTGCAATCGCAACTACAGGAGCAATATGCTTGGTACCTCTCGAAGTAGTCACAATGAATTTGCCATCTTCTGTTTTTTCAAAAGATTCTGCTCTTTCGCCGAGAGTAAAACCTGGTTTGAATGGTTCTGCTTGTTTCATCAAGTGATCGATGAGATCACCAGCAAGGACTTCAGGAAAACCAGGAATATCGTAGATGGGTTTCTTTGGATAAATTTCTGTCAATTGTCCACCTGCTTGTGGCAATGCATCGATAAGGTGGCAACGCAGCTTTAGAAGCCCTGCCTCAAACACCGTAAACAATCCACATGGACCAGCGCCGATGATGAGGATATCCGTTTCTATCATATAATTTTTATTCTAAAAATCTGAATGCAAAAGTAATGGAATCAAAGTCATAGAGAGTTTGATTTTCGTCACGTGATAAACAAACAAATGCTAATTATGTTCGAATTTAAGCGGGGTTCACAGCCTCAACCGCTTTGATTTCGGGCACTGCAGCTTTGATAGCCCCTTCTACTCCAGCTTTCATCGTCATATGCGACATGCTGCAAGTAGTGCATGCACCGTGCAATTCCACGCGAGCTGTAAGATCTTCAGTGACTTCTACCAAGGTAATACCACCTCCATCCGCTTCCAAGTAGGGGCGAATGAGATTGAGGGAGTCGTTTACCTTCTTATAAATTTCGTTGTTTGACATGGCTATTGAGCTGCTTCAGGTTGAGCCTTTTTACGGAAAGGCAACATTCGCATTTCGCGTTCAAAGTTATTAAGGATTTCGTCTAAATGCTGCACGGCAGGCGTTCCTTCTTGCAATACCGCTGGACGGCCCGCATCCCCTGCCTCTCGGATACTTTGAATGAGTGGCAAAGGACCTAAATATGGCACATTCAATTCTTCAGCAAGGTGCTTCACACCATCACGACCGAAAAGAAAATACTTATTTTCTGGGAGTTCTGCTGGAGTAAACCAAGCCATATTTTCCACCATTCCAATGATTGGAATGTCAATTCCAGAAATGGCAAACATTCCGACACCCTTGCGTGCATCAGCCAGAGCAACCTCTTGCGGTGTGCTCACGATCACTGCACCGGAAATCGGCATCGCTTGTACAATGCTCAAATGGATATCACCTGTTCCGGGAGGCAAGTCGAGTACCATGTAGTCCAATGGTCCCCAGTTGGCGTCATTGATCAATTGATTCAATGCCTTATTTGCCATAGCACCTCTCCAAACAATTGCTTGGTTGACATCAGCAAAGAAGCCGATAGAGAGAATTTTCACACCGTATTGTTCTACAGGTTCGAGCAAGCTCTTACCATCTACATCCACCACACGTGGTTTTTCGTGTACCACATCAAACATCGTTGGAGCTGAAGGACCGTAGATATCGGCATCGAGCAGTCCCACTTTAAATCCGCGGCGGGCAAGGCCTACAGCGAGGTTGGAAGCAACGGTAGACTTACCAACTCCACCCTTTCCAGAAGCAACTGCAATGATATGTTTAACACCAGGAAGTACCTTGCGTAATTCGCCGCTACGTTCGTCGCCACTGATTGGCAATACATCAATATCTACTTTGAATTCTTTTCCGAGTACACGATGAATGGCAAATTCACATGCTTCCTTCATGCGCATTCTGCTGTGCATTGCAGGATTGCTCACTTTTACTTCAAGGGAAATATGTTGACCTTCTGCTTTTACGATTTTCACTAGGTTCAACTGCACAATATCCTTCTTCAAATCTGGCTCTATCACATTGGATAGCGCGTCAAGTATCGCTTGTTTAGAAACGCTCATATTTGTTTTTTTCTTAAACCACACCGCGCAAAGTTAGGCAAAACCACAGGGTGACGGTTATCTTCGCAGCATGACAAACAATGACATTCTCAAAAAGTTGCGCTACATATTCGACTACGGTGATGATGCGATGATCAAGTTATTTGCCGATGGCGGCATGGTAGTGACACGTTCGGAGGTGAGTGATTGGCTGAAGAAAGAAGAAGACCCGGCTTACAAAGAGTTGAAAGATGTTCAGTTTGCAACATTTTTAAATGGCTTCATCATTGCGCATCGCGGCCGCAAAGAAGGTCCACAGCCCGCGGCTGAGGAGCGATTGAACAATAATATTATTTTTAGAAAAATTAAGATTGCCCTCAGTTTAATCGATGAAGATATCATTGAGATTTTGAAGTTGGCAGATTTCAAGATTAGCAAGCACGAGTTAAGTGCATTCTTCCGCAATCCCACGGCCCCACAATACCGCCCCTGCAAAGACCAGATCATGCGGAATTTTCTGATGGGGTTGCAAATTAAAAATAAAGGGTAATTGATTTTTGATTCGAAATTCGAGATTCGAAATTCGAGATTAGCCACGGAACGGGGCCGCCCTTCGACTCCGCATTTTATCTGCGCTACGCTTGATCAAATGCTACGCTCAGGGAACGGGGCTCGCTCCTTAAATGGGAAAAAATCGAACGAAGTCGAAGCGCCGTCCTGAGTTCATCGAAGGGGACGGTGCAAATCCGTGGAGCGACCTCATTGAGAATCGAGAATTGAGAATCGAGAATCATCAGAATGAGAATGAGTAGGAGAATGAGAATGAATCTTCCAAGAACCACGAACAAACGCGTCAGCGTTTCACCAAATACACCTGCTCGGTCTGCCCGGGGGTGGCGGTGAGGATGGCAGTGGTGATTCCTAGAACGTGATAATCCATTAATGAACTGTAGCCGCTGCGGGAATGGACTTCTTTGGCGCCTTTTAAGTAAGATGCCAACTGACGATCATCGAGATGGGAAACGAATCGTATAGATCCTTCACTTTTATCATACGACGACTCCGGTGAGCCGCAGACTATCAGCGACGGTTGAGAGGAGGCGTGGAATTGCGCTTTCATTTTTTCCAAAAAAATACTTCTACTAGGCTCCGGACCGGAGACGATAACTACTTGTGTGTAGGTCTCATCTTTCGCTACATCCATTCCTCTGAATCTACTCAAAGGCCCGATGTAACGGGCGTTGGAGGGCACGTTGGTATGCGATAATTTGCCTCCCAGTGAAGTCGCTTCATCCTTGTAATCTGGAATCCAGCATTCTTCGAAACGCTCTAACCATGATTTAATCTTGCGATGAACAAATCCACTTACAACTCCCGGAACAATGGGAGCTGTTTGGTGTGTGATGATAACCGAACGAACGTTCGGTAGATATAAACCATAACGATTATCAGAAATCACTTCATCGAATCGATAGCGCTCTTGAAGTTGTTTAAGCCATTCATGTTCTCTTCTAATAGTTTTTAATAGATGTGGAATTTGTAGTATCATTTTCCACCAAAAACTTCCACTTGAATTATATCGAACGGCATAATCGGGTGGATCGGGCAAGAAATGCAACTGCGGGAAATACTGTTGCAGCAAAGCTTTGGAGCGACCATTCGACGCTAATACTACCTCATGCCCTTTCCCCAACTGCTCACGAATGATGGGGATGCATCGTGCAGCATGACCGAGTCCCCAGTCGAGCGGAACAATGAGTATTCGCTTTGATTTCGCCATTTGTGGGGCAAGATAAGAGGAGTAGCGCTATTTTTGCGGCCGCTATGGGAAAAGACAAACTCAAAAAGTGGGCGGAAAACGAGCAATTCCATAATGTGCACCAACCGCCTCTGATGGATGTAATCAAGAAAGGCCTCACCTACAACAAGGGTGAATGGCACGAAAAGGTTTTTAAAAACAATAACCCCATCGTGCTTGAACTTGGCTGTGGTAAAGGCGAATACACCGTTGGACTAGCTCGTCGTTTTCCCAATAAAAACTTTATCGGAATCGATGTGAAGGGACACCGCTTTCACAAAGGCGCTAAAGAAGCGATTCAAGAAGGTCTTCCAAACGTCGCGTTTCTTCGCACGCGTATCGAATTCATTGAAGCTTATTTTGGAAAAGATGAAGTCTCTGAAATCTGGCTCACCTTTAGCGATCCTCAACCGCTCGATTACATCGGCAACCGCAGAATCACTTCGCCTTGGTATGTCGAAAAATATAAGAACTTCCTGAAGCCTCAAGCCATCATACATATCAAGCATGACAATCCTGGTATTTATGAAAAGGCGATGAAAGAACTTCCAAGCATCGGCTGCAACATCGAGGCTCACTCAGATGATGTATATGGTCCGTATCTTCACACCGTGGACGAAGAGATGCAAGACATCCTAAAGATCCGCACGTTCTATGAGCAAATGTGGCTCAAGGAAAATCGAATCATCAAATACGTGAGAGCAAGAATATGATCATACCAGAAACAGACGAGCGTTTTATGCGCATGGCCATCAAAGAGGCTCTCAATGCGCTTGATCTCGATGAAGTGCCCATTGGGTGCGTTATTGTTTGCGAGAATCAAATCATCGCTCGTGGTTATAATCTGGTAGAAAAACTGCATGACTTTACAGCGCATGCAGAAATGCAAGCATTTACTTCTGCATCGGAGTTTTTAGGTGGCAAGTCACTTCATGATTGCACCTTATATGTAACGCTAGAGCCATGCGTGATGTGCGCAGGAGCATCTTATAATACACGCATCGGTAGAATTGTGTTTGGGGCTTATGATCAAAAGCGAGGCTTCAGCAAATTCGGCAACCACAGTGATAATGAGCAAGGAATACTGCATCCAAAAACAGAAGTCAAAGGAGGAGTTCTTGAAACCGAATGTGCTCAGCTTCTGACCAACTTCTTTCAAAACAAACGCAAGAACTCATAAGGTTTGGTTGCATTTTTTTGAAAAAAAATCTATTCTTTCTATTTGCAACTCTATTCCGATTTAGGAAAATATCATACCCCGATAATTGCTATTTAAGACTTTCAAATTTGCTTTCTGTGCAAAAAAATTAACATTTGGAATCAGTTGCAACTTTGTCGTCATGAATGACAAATCAAAACACACAAAGCGCCAAAACCCTTGATAGACGTGACTTTTTTCACTTAAGACCATCAAACTTTTTTAGAAAAGCGGCCGTAACAAACCCTGAACACACACTAAAAAGTTCAGGCTATGAGATATTTTATCCTATTACTCATAAGCGTATGTACGCTTCATTCAAACGCACAACTTGATTTTCCAAAATGGTTGATGCCAGATACGCTAGGACAATATGTAGCGATCCACGGATTCATGTCATCGGCGAAAGATTCGATACCCACGGAGGGTGAAATCAGTATCATTAAACATGGCGGTAAGGATATGATCTATCGCTTTAGTTGCGATATTGACGGACGCTTCGATTTATTCCTTCCCGCAAATGGTCACTATTCCGTGAAGTTTGAAAAGAAAGGACACATCATGAAAGTGATTGATGTCTTTACATCAAATGTTCCAAAGCGCGCGTGGAAAAATACATTTGCACTCGATTTAAATGCTTACATGGAAGTGATGCCTCAAGGATTTGATGTTTCTGTATCCCGCGTCCCATTTAATATTGCGAAGTACGATGAAGAAATGAAGTTCTTTGTTTTCGATGAGGAGTTTGAAAAACTCCGACGTATTTCACTCGATAATGAAATTAAAAGATGCAACGATATTCTTGCAGTAAGTAAACCTAAGATTTAAAAACAAGATCAATTTTATCAGCTAATACTGATGACAATTTGATGTATGATTCTACTGTCCATCCAGCAACATGAGGCGATAAGACAGCATTATCGCGTTGGGCCAAACTTACAAACTCAGGGTGATTGAGATTAATTTTTTCGAAAGAGGATTCTTCATATTCCAACACATCTAGTCCAACTCCCTTTATCTCTCCCTGCACGATAGCGGCTTCTATAGCCGCTATTTGCACTACTCCACCTCTACTAGTATTTAATAAAACGATCGGTTTTCTAAAACCTTTTAGCCAAGCTTCATTCACGAGATACTTGGTATCGTCTTTCAATGGAACATGCAAACTCACAATATCTGCTCGCTCATAAATATCTTGCATGCTCGCTTGCGCAGCGTATTGGTCACTGTAGTTTTCGAGGTACTTATCATAAGCCAATACGTGACAATCAAATCCTGATAAGCGCTTCGCAAAAGCTTTTCCCATCACACCATAACCAATAATTGCAACAGTCTTACCCTCGATTTCAAAACCTCTATTCGCTTCGCGATTCCATTCCATTTCGCGCACTTCTCTATCCGCTTTACGCAATTGATTGGCCAACATAAGTAACATGCCCATTGCGTGTTCTGCCACTGCCGTGCGGTTTCCCTCGGGACTATTGAATACATGAATGCCTAAATCTTTGCAAGCTACGAGATCAATATTTTCTAATCCCGACCCAGAGCGAGCGATCCATTTTAGATCTACTGCTTTCTCCAAAAATGCTCTATCCAAAGTGAAACGACTTCTGATGACAATACCATTCACTCCTTCGAGACGAAGGTCAGACTTCTCTGTTTTATAATCATGAGAACATTTCCATCCCTTCGCAATCAATCGTTGCTCTAGGATTTCGTGAACAGAGTCAAGAAAAATTACATTCATAATAATGTTGTCTTAGGACAAATGAAGAATCCAATGTCCGATCGAGAAATAGATGATCAAACCAAAGATATCGTTCAATGTAGTGACGAATGGACCGGTTGCTAAAGCGGGGTCGACTTTGAATTTATTCAGAGTCATTGGAATCCACGTCCCGAAGAAGCTTGCGAAAATGATCACACAGAAAAGTGCAATGCTTGCTGTAAGGCTCAAATGATAATCGATTTGGAATAGCAGGCTCACTCCGAAAATAATGGCAGAACAAATCGCACCGTTCAAAAGACCAACTCCCAATTCCTTTGCAAGTTTTTGAGGCAACGTTTCATCAAGGGCGCTTTTATTGGCCAAAGCTTTTACAACGAGCGCGGCAGATTGTACCCCAACATTTCCTCCCATCGCGGCGATGAGTGGCATAAATACCGCCATATGAGGGTTTTCAGTTATATCAAATACACCGATGATATTCGCGCTCACCATACCTCCCATCATCCCGATCAATAGCCATGGCAATCGTGCACGTGTGAGCGTGACGATGCTATCGCCGGACTCAACGTCCTCAGAGATACCGCTGGCCATTTGGTAGTCCTTATCGGCCTCATCCTGGATGACATCGACAATATCGTCAATCGTAATTCTTCCGAGAAGAATATCCGACTCATTCACAACAGGCAAAGCGACCATGTCGTATTTCTTCATGATGTTGGCTACTTCCTCAGCGGGAGTAGTGTCCAATACCTTTCTTACTTTTTCATCTTTGTAAAGCTCGCGAATCGTGGTGCGCATGCTCGCGCTCGCGAAGATCATAGACTTCACGCTGAGCGTGCCTTTCAGCACCTCTTTATCATCCACTACATAAATCGTATAAATGTGATCGAGATCTTCCGCTTGCTTTCGCATTTCGCGAATCGCTTGTGATACAGTCCAATTTTGATTGACCGCTACCATTTCCTTTCCCATCAAAGCACCTGCGGTGCCTTCTTCATAATTGAGAAGGTCGATGATGTCACTTGCTTGCTCCTCGTCTTCGATAAGCGCGATGACCTCTTCCAATTTTTCATCAGAAAGTTCAGAAAGGACGTCAGCAGCGTCATCGGAATCGATGCTACCGATAAGGTCTTCTGCGATCTCGCGGCTAGTAAGGCTTGAAAGGAGTTTTTCTCTGACATCTTCATCGAGCTCCAGCATTACGTCTGCTGCGCGCTCGTCATCGAGAATTCTATATAAATAAACGGCCTCTTCCCTGCGCAGTTCATTGATGAGTTCACCAATATCTGCGGGGTGCAAATCTTTCGTTACTTCGTGAAGAGCGGTATCCTTGCCATCAGCAATCCACTCACGAATCTCAGAGAGTAGCTCTTTTGTAAGATTCCATTGCATAAGGGAACGGGACTATCCATTTGTGTTTATTATCCCTGCAAAGGTAGGCCAAGGATTGATATATCAGGTTAAAAATTCATGACTTCTGTCTCTTCTCTCTGCGATTCTTATACATCTTCGCGAAAAAGGCCAACATCACTCCGAGTCCGACCAGTCCAACCGAGCCCCAGATCCAGCTTACAGAGTCTTTTAGGACCACTAGGAATACGACAGAAACAAGAATCAATGTGCCCACTTCATTCATCAATCTCAAGTAGAATGATTTGAATGCTTTTGGATTTACACCCAGGCGCTTGTAGATCACTTGTCCATACCATTGATACATCAAAAGAAATACAATGAAAAGCAGTTTCAAGTGCATCCAAGGCTGTGTTAGCAAATCAGGATTGAGCACCACCATCCATGGACCGAAGATCAGCGTGAGAATGCACGAAGGCCAAGTAATGATATACCATAAGCGCTTTTCCATCAAGCGCAGCTGCGTGAGTAGAATAGAACGATCTGGCTCATCTCTATCTGCAACCTCTACGTGATAGACATAAAGTCTAAACATGTAAAACAAGCCTGCAAACCAGGTGACAATAAAGATGATGTGAAGGGCTTTTACAATGTCATACATGGCTTATAGATTTGATTTCTTTTTATTAAAGCGATCAATACAATTCAGATTGGCTTCTGTCAAAAAAGTTGATAGCATATGAAAATGATTGCTGCCTTTACAGAAAATCAATGCTTCAAAGATACGGCGTTGTGCTATGCTTTTTTGTTCCTGTAAATGATAAATTCCGCCAATAGCAAATTAGGGATCCACCCCATCCAGGCCACGATTCTATACACATCCATCGGTGCAGGTTCGAAGATCCCGACAATGAGCCACTTCCAGAACCGAAGTGTGATCGCTGAAAGCGTGAGTGCATAACTTCGAATCATCCAATAGCGATGCTCATCGAACTGCTTGCTTCTGGCGGTTGACAATGCCTTCCAAGTGGTGTACATCCACATCATTCCGAGGAGCATAAAGGCCCATTGAGAAGACCAGCCTCCATTAGCATAATAGCCCATGATCAGTCCTGACGGACCACTGAGCAAAAGAATAACAATCACGTAAAGCTTGCCGATGCCGCGGTGTAAGAGGGGATATTTTTTTCTAAGAAAAAAAGAAAACTGTGTAAAGCCCGCCAAGAGGGCAAACATGCTTGTGAAGACGTGAGTAAAAAAAGCAATTTGATAATGCGTCAACCCTATCACATCATGCTTGATGCGCAAGAATGCGACATCCAAATCAATAGGGATGTATTGCAAGGTAATCTCCAACATCAAGAAGGAGAAGTAAGTCAACAGAGCTAATAGCAGCGCATTGCGCAGACTTAGCTTAACGTCCGAAAACATCGTAGAATTCTTTCGCGTGTTCTTCGTAGCGCAACAATAGTTCTATGTTCTTGATTTCGGTATCAGACAATTCGTGTTCAATGCTGGTGCGCACTGGAACATACCAGCCCATATATCCGAAATAATCTCGTAAGGCCGGAAGATGGAATGCAAAACCGTGCCTTGCATAAATGCTATTGCGAAGTACAAAAATATCTGCCTTGGTCATGTTTTCCACTTGCTCTTTAGTGAGCAATTGTTTCGATGGATTGTACTTGAAAACCTCATCCGTAGTGGTGAAATACGAATCGTCAACGTATTCATGTTTTTGACCATCTTCATCTGTATAAGTTTCAGTGACCTGTTTTGATTTTTGATAATCAATAAATTGTCCACCATCCTCTAGAGAATAATCAGGACTATATGCAAACAAACTTTTCGTCAAGCTCAGGTCAATGCTTTGATCAATCTTTGTGTTTTGTGGTTCCCATACAATGTTCATCACACTATCACTTTGAGCGATGTTGGCAATGAACGTTCCTACCCATTTATCGTCGCCTTCCTGATTGACACGCATCATATAGAAGCCACCTTCATTTTGCATATTTCCCTTGAAGGCTCTGCTCTTGCCAAGCCACACAGTATGTCCGAACACAAGGTCTCCTTGAATCGAATCAATAGAGAAATTGATTTTCTCATAATTGAATTCGTTCATCTCTGCCGAAGTGGCTGTGGTATCCATTGAAAGGCCAGTGCCGACCCAATAGCCGATCAAATCTTCTTTGGAGGTAATGTTTAATTGTGGAGTAACAGCAATCGGTTTCGGAGCTTCAAGCTTCATTGCTTGTCGTGCTTCGATCATGACTTCTGCTGTGGGTTGAGTTTTGTTTCCAAATAAATTGGTGCATGCGATGACAGCGCTCACGGCTGCAAAGAATAAGAACATTCTCATTTTTTCAAATGTTTAAGGTTGGTACAGAAATACAACTCAGTTCGCGGTTTAAATGACTTACTTATTTAAGCATGAACAAATATGCGCGAATTCCTTGAATTTCCAAATCTGTGGAGGCATTGCTTTTTATATCTTCGCGCCATGAAAAAAACCGTTTCACCTAAGGAAACTTTTACTACAGGTACTTATCTTGTACTACCTGAAAACACTAATACTCTAGGCAATCTAATGGGAGGCCAGCTTCTCAATTGGATGGACGTAATCTCTGCGATCAGTGCGCACAGACACAGCAAGAGAATAGTAGTAACAGCTGCGGTGAATAACGTTTCTTTTCAGCATCCCATTAAGCTTGGCGAAATCGTAACGATTGAAGCTAAAGTATCTCGTGCCTTCAGTTCTTCAATGGAAGTGTATATGGAAGTCTTTGTAGAGGACAACTACTCTGGTAAAAAAACCAAGTGCAACGAAGCGATCTACACCTTCGTAGCCGTGGATCAATTGGGCAATCCGATTGATGTGCCAGACCTAGTCCCTGAGACAGAAGAAGAACAAAGACGCTATGATGGTGCTTTGAGAAGAAGACAATTGCGTTTGATTCTTGCTGGAAAAATGAAGCCTGAAGAAGCTACAGAACTGAAGGCATTATTTATCGAGCCGAAAGCTTTTCAATAAGCCCAACTACTTCGCTATTATCAATCGCTTGAATGCAGCGATTGTTCTTTCCGTATTTGCACTTATTGCCCAGCTTTGAGCACGGTCTTTTCTTGCGTCCGTGGGGTTCGACGATAACAGAATCTGCCCCAGCGCGATAAGGATACATTCCCAATTGCGGACTAGTACAGCCCCATAGCGAAACAATATTTTTCTCAAAAGCAGAAGCGATGTGCATGAGTCCCGTATCGCCTGATACCACTACATGCGCATGTTTCGTAACGAGTGCACTTTGATGAATGCTCAGGGCACCAGCCCATTGAATGACATTTGGTAGAACCGCTTTAATTTCTTCAGCGATTGCTACATCTTCCTTTCCGCCGAGTAATACAACAGGCAATGAAAGCTTCTGAATAATATCGATCAGTTTACCAGCATCCATGCGCTTTCCGATATGTGCTCCGCCAATCGCGAATGCGATGAAGCGCGATGGAAGCTCTGATGGAAGATTAATATTTTCAGGTAAAAAATAATCCAAGCCCTTTCCGTCGTCCTCCGTTCCAAAGGCAGCGATGGTATCTAAGTAGCGATCCACCACATGCGCATCCGGCATGCGATTGATTCCCAAGTTCACTAAGAGCCATTTTTCAAAATTCAATTTCTTGAAAGTGAAAGTGAGTTTTTCGAGTTTTCGCTTTACTACTCTGCTGCGAATATTCTGATGAAGATCGATGATATAGTCGAAAGGAATCTCGAGCAAATCAGGGATATTTTCTTGTACTGTTTTATCCATCGCGTGAATACGATGGATATAAGGGTTGTTCTCTAATAGCGGCACGAATGCCTTTTTTGTGAGATAATGAATTTCAACTTCGCCTTCTAATTGATGCTTTAATCGGCGGATAACAGGCGTGGTAAGCACGATGTCTCCCATGGAGCTGAAGCGGATAATTAGAATGCGTGTTGGTTGCGACATGCGGCAAATATACATATCGAAGCGATGTATATTTGCGCCATGAAATGGATTGATACCCATGCCCACGTTTATTTGCCCGCATTTGTTGAAGACCGTGCAGAATGGATTGCGCGTGCAAAAAAAGAAGGCATTGAAAAAATATATCTTCCGAATATTGATTTAGAAAGCGTACCACAAATTCATGATTTGTGTGCTCATGATCCAGAGATGTTTATTCCCATGATGGGTTTGCATCCTTGCGATGTGAAGGAAAATTATCAAGAAGTACTCGATGCCTTGCATGCAGAGCTCCTATCAAAACCATATGTCGCGATTGGTGAAATAGGTATTGATTTGTATTGGGACAAAAGCACATTAGCCATTCAACAAGATGCTTTTCGTCAACAGATACAATGGTCGATTGGCACACGTTTACCCTTTGCGATCCATGCCAGAGAAGCTTTTCAAGAAATATTCGACATCCTCGATGAATTCAATTCAAGTGATTTGAAAGGCGTGTTTCATTGCTTTACTGGCACGATTGAGCAAGCACAAAAAATCATGAGCTATGGTGGTTTCATGATGGGAATTGGCGGAGTAATTACATACAGTAAAGCACAACTCGATAAAGTAGTAGCGGAAATTCCATTGGAATATTTGGTACTCGAAACTGATTCGCCTTACCTCCCTCCCAATCCCTACAGAGGAAAGCGCAACGAAAGCAGTTATATCCCTATTATTGGGGCTAAGATTGCCGAGGCAAAAGGCATCGACATGGAAAAGGTCGCTGAGATTACGACCGCTAACGCATTAAAACTTTTCACTCCACGATAAATGGTGACTACTTCAAACAAAACATTATTGATTTATACCGGTGGTACCATCGGTATGTTAGAAGATGCAGCCACTGGAAGTTTGATTCCGCTTAACTTTAGCGAACTCGAAAAATATATTCCAGAGTTGATGCGATTTTCAAAATCGATGGATGTTGTTGCCTTTGAAAAGCCCATTGATAGCTCCGATGTCAATATCCAAACATGGGTATCCATCGCTGAGATTATCGAAAAAAATTACGATCAATATTCTGGATTTGTAGTGCTACACGGCACGGATACCATGGCTTACAGTGCGAGTGCACTAAGTTTCATGTTGCAAAATCTCACCAAGCCAGTCATCTTTACAGGAAGTCAATTACCTATCGGAAGATTGAGAACTGATGGTAAAGAAAACTTGATCACTGCCATTGAAATTGCTGGAGCGCGCCGCAATGGAGAGCCCGTTATTCAAGAGGTTGCTATATTATTTGAATCAAAATTGCTTCGTGGAAATCGCACGCATAAATACAGCACAGAAAATTTCGATGCGTTTGACAGTCCTAATTATGATGAGCTTGCGGAGATTGGAATTCACATCATATACAGCCATCAGCGTTTGCTTCGCAACGAGTCGAAAGAATTGAAAGTGCAGAAAGAATTCGATAATCGTGTAGGCATACTGAAGCTTTTCCCTGGAATGAGTCCTGCCTTCGTTCAATCGATTCTTACCTCTCCTCAATTGAAAGCAATTGTTTTCGAAACCTACGGCAGCGGTAATGCACCGAAAGAAGGTTGGCTGGTAGAGGCATTGCGCAGTGCTATAGAACGAGGGCTGGTTATTCTGAACATCACTCAATGCAGCAAAGGTTTTGTAGAACAAGGCTTATATGATACATCAGCAGCTTTACAGCGCATCGGAGTGATTGGTGGTGCAGACATGACAACAGAAGCCGCTCTCACGAAATTGATGTTCTTGCTAGGTCAAAATTATAGTGGAGACACATTAAAAGAAAAACTGACCACGCCAATGGCGGGTGAGCTCACCACCTTCTCCTTATTGGGAGTTTAGCTTGTGTGTGCTAAGTCACCGAGATTGTTTTAGGGGATGATTTACTTGCGGGTAAATCCTTTCCAATATGATATTCTTAGATCAAATTAAAAGACTCTATCCCGATTTAGAAAATGAGCTTTATCATGAAATAGCCGAACACGGCACTATTCGTGAGTTTGAGGCTGGTCGTCCTATATTGAATTTTGGCCAGCCGGTGCGATCATCCATGCTTATTCTGGAGGGTACTGTAAAACTTTACCAGCGCGATGACGAAGGAGATGAATTCTTTATTTACTATCTGGAGCCTGGAAATGCATGTGCTATCAGTCTCGTTTGCTCACAGCAAGCTGAAATCAATCAGGTAGCGGCGCAAGCCGTGAGTGATGTAGTAGTTTTGAGTATTCCGTTAGAAAAAATGGATGAGTGGATGTTCAAATACAGAACATGGTACTCCTTTGTGATTCGTACGTACCGCAATCGTTATAACGAACTGCTTAAAACCATCAATGAAATTGCCTTCAAAAATATGGATGAGCGTCTTGAATTTTATTTGAAAAAACAAGTAAAACAATTCGGTACAACCATAAAAATGACGCACCAAGAAATTGCGAACGATCTCAATTCATCGAGAGAAGTAATCAGCAGATTGATGAAAAAAATGGAGAAAGACGGCTGGCTGAGGATTCATAGAAATTCAGTAGAGTGGATTGTCAATTAATGATTGAGTGACAGCTATCACTGAATAGCTAGTTAAAAGCAAACATTTTTGCGCCAACATTAAAAAATAATCTAAAAAAAATTTTATGGAAATCATTGGCTATTTAGCATCTCTTGTCATCGGAGTTTCCCTCGGCCTTATTGGCGGCGGAGGTTCCATTCTCACAGTTCCTGTACTAGTGTATCTCTTCGGAGTAGATCCCGTGGAAGCCACTGCATATTCTCTTTTCATCGTTGGAACTACTAGCCTTGTAGGCGTAGTGCCCAAGTACAAGCAAGGGGAAGTGAATTTGAAAACCGCTATCATTTTTGGTATACCATCGATTGTGGCAGTATATGCAACGCGTGCATTCATTGTACCTGCCATTCCAAGTGAAGTAATGACAATAGGATCATTCGTGGTAACGAAGTCCATTTTGATGATGGTATTATTTGCCGTACTGATGGTTTTTGCTTCCTTGTCGATGATCAAATCAAAGAAAAAAGCAACGGAAGAAGAAGCAACTGAACAAAAATTCAACTACCCTATGATTCTTCTAGAAGGAGCAGTAGTTGGTGTATTGACGGGACTTGTAGGTGCAGGCGGAGGATTCCTCATTATCCCTGCATTAGTAGTGTTGAGTAAACTTCCGATGAAGCAAGCCATAGGCACTTCACTTCTCATTATTGCTGTGAAATCATTGTTTGGATTTATAGGAGACCTAGGGCATCAGGAAATGAATTGGACCTTATTACTTTCAGTAAGTGCGCTCGCTGTAGTCGGCATTTTCGCAGGGAATTTGTTGAGTAAAAAGATCGCGGCAGACCAATTGAAAAAGGGGTTTGGTTGGTTTGTATTAGTGATGGGAATCTATATCATCACGAAAGAATTATTCTTTTAAAAAAAATCGTTGTGTGACCTAAGTCCTTTTAGGGCCGCGCAATAAGTTCAAAATTTGCATCAATTAAAAAATTATACAAAATGAAAATCGAACAGATTTACACAGGATGTTTAGCACAAGGTGCTTATTTCATCGAAAGCAATGGCGAGGCCGTAGTTATTGATCCGCTTCGTGAAGTTCAGCCATACATTGAGAAAGCTGAGAAGCAAAATGTAAAAATCAAGTTTGTATTCGAAACACACTTCCACGCAGACTTCGTAAGTGGTCACTTGGATCTTTCAAAGAAAACAGGTGCTCCGATTGTTTATGGTCCAAATGCAAACCCTGACTTTGACGCACACATTGCAAAAGATGGCGAAATTTTCACGGTGGGTGATATCACATTAAAAGTGCTTCATACTCCCGGTCATACTATGGAAAGCACTTGTTACTTATTGACAGATGAAAATGGTAAAGACATTGCTCTTTTCTCTGGGGATACTTTATTCATCGGTGATGTCGGCCGTCCCGATTTGGCTCAAAAAGCAGCTCACATGACGCAAGAGGAATTAGCAGAAACGCTTTTTTATTCTTTAAGAACTAAAATCATGCCTCTGGCAGATGATATCACTGTATATCCTGCGCACGGCGCCGGTAGCGCTTGTGGTAAGAACATGAGCAAGGAGACAACAGATCTATTAGGCAATCAAAAGAAAACGAATTATGCACTTCGTGCAGATATGACCAAAGAAGAATTCGTGAAAGAAGTAACGCATGGTTTGATGCCACCTCCTGCTTATTTCCCACTGAACGTTGCGATGAATAAAAAAGGCTATGAGAGCATTGATACCGTTCTTTCAAGAGGTCTTCATGCCCTTTCTCCAGAAGCATTTGAAACCGCTGCGACTGAAACAGGAGCGATCATGCTTGACGTTAGAAATGCACAAGAATTCGCAAAAGGATTTGTTCCAAACGCAATCAACATTGGACTTGACGGCCAATTCGCTCCTTGGGTGGGTGCATTGATTCCAGACATTAAGCAAGAGTTACTGTTGATCACGGAACCAGGAATGGAAGAAGAAGTAATAACTAGATTGAGCCGTGTTGGATACGACCATGTTATTGGTTATTTGAAAGATGGTTTTGATGCTTGGAAAAAAGCCGGTTTGGAAGTAGATATGATTCAGAGTGTATCAGTAGAAGAACTTGCTGAGACAATGAAGACTGAAAAAGTAAATGTGATTGACGCAAGAAAAGCAAGTGAAAACTTTGCAGAACGTTTGACCATATCAGAGAATCTTCCTTTGGATGATATTAATGATGTGATGGCCTCCATCGACAAGAATAAGAAGTATTATGTTCATTGCGCTGGTGGTTACCGTTCAATGATCTTTACAAGCATTCTTCGCGCGAGAGGATTTGACAATTTAGTGGATGTTAAAGGTGGCTTTAAAGCGCTGAAAGAGTCAAATCTATTTGAGATCACAGATTACGTGTGCCCATCAACCATGTTATAAATCTGTATGCGTCAGATAGTATTAGCAATATTATTAGCATTTCCTATTGTTCTATTTGCTCAACACCAAGAGCTTCATGAGAAAACGACGCTTTGGAAAACGAAGAAAGAGCACACAGAATCGGATAGTTCTACCTTGTTCTCTGCCTTTCATCATGGCACATTTCACGGGCATTTCAGAAATTATTTCATGGCCACGGATAATGAAAGCAACTTATCCGATTACTATGCATGGGCTCTTGGTGGTGGGATAAAATACGAGACAGGTAGTTTGCACAATTTCAAATTTGGAATGAGCGGGTTTGTTGTATTCAATGTTAATTCATCCAATCTCGAAGACCGCGACCCGATTTCAAATCAGCTGAATCGATATGAATTAGGACTCTTCGATATAGAAGACCCCAGCAATCGCAACGATATCGACCGATTGGAAGAGTTGTATATCAAATACGAAAAACCAAAGTTTCATCTCACCATTGGTCGCCAATTGATCAATGAAACGTTTATTAACCTTCAAGATGGGCGAATGCGTCCGACAGAAGTGCAAGGTATCACTGCTGATTTTTTGCCTTCGAACAAAGTGAAGTTTTCATTGGGAATATTGGATGAAATTTCGCCTCGAAGCACCGTTCGTTGGTACCGCATTGGTGAATCGATTGGAGTCTATGCCTCAGGCGTAGGTACAGACGGCAGACCTTCAGACTATCATCACAACATTAGAAGTGAGTACGTCGCTTATGGCACCGTTCAAGCCAACATCACCCCTCGACTAAAAATTAAAGCGACCGAACAGTATGTAGATCGACTTTTCAATACCGCTTTTCTTCAAGCAGATTTGACGTTATACAAAGACAGCATGCAGTCTGTAACAGTATCTGGACAAGGGGTCAGGCAAGATGAAATGGGTGCTGAAGGTTATCATCACCAAGACGAAGGGCGATACATGGAAAAAAATGCCAAGGCCTGGACCTACGGCGGACGCATCGTATATCGCTTTCGAAGAAATGAATGGAGTGTGAACTACAATAGAATCACCGACCATGGCCGCTATCTTATGCCTCGGGAATGGGGACGAGATCCATTCTTCACTTTTTTACCAAGAGAAAGAAATGAGGGGCTGGGCGATGTGCATGCTTCTTTGATAAAATACACCTACACTAGTCGAAGCAAACATCTTAAAACATCTATTGCAGCAGGATACTATCAAGTACCAGACGTAACCAATGCAGCTATGAATAAATATGGTCTTCCCTCCTATTATCAATTCTTGACGGATATACGCTACGAGTTCGGAGGAAAAATGAAAGGCTTTGATGCACAGTTACTTCATACTTACAAACTGAATGCAGGCGAGACATATGACAATCCTCGATTTGTAATTAATAAAGTAAACATGCACTTGCTAAACCTTGTTATCAATTACCATTTCTAAAATCATGAGAATTTTCATTGCCTTTTCATTCAGTATTTTAATGCTTGCATGCAACACATCATCAGAGCAAACCCTTGTTGGTAGTTCGACACCTGCGGAGCAAAATTTGGTGTTGGATGGTTCACAGTTGAACACATTGCTTGCGGGCGATAAACCAGTCTTGATTGATTTCAATGCCACATGGTGTGGGCCTTGCAAAACAATGAAACCAATTGTGAAAGAACTCGCGAAAAAATATGAAGGGAAAGTTCATTTTGTTTCACTTGATACAGATAAGTATCCAGACATTGCGAATCAATATGCAATTTCTTCTATCCCCACTTTTGTAGTTGTGCAAAATGGCCAAAACCTCTGGACATCCGAAGGTAGTTTGCCAAAAGACATGTTAGAAGAACCTTTAAAAATCTTTCAATAAAACGTGATTATTATCACTGATATACATCATCTCCAAAACGTCATTTGTAAAAAATAAAAAGTACTCTATGATTGAATCTATTTCTCAACCTTGGCCATGGTATGTGGCGGGTGCATTAATCGGGATTATCGTACCTGCATTATTGCTTTTAGGTAATAAGCACTTTGGTATCTCAGCAAACTTACGCCACGTGTGTGCCGCGTGTTTGCCAGCAAATATTCCATTCTTTAAGTACGACTGGAAAAAAGAAATATGGAACTTCTTTTTCGTCGGAGGAATTTTAATTGGATCCATCATCGCGGCGAGTTTCCTTTCTGGCGATTCTCAAATATTAGTAGATCCAGCTCTTCAATCAACGTTGGCAGAATACAATATCACAGACTACACTGGTCTTGTTCCAAATGATCTTTTCTCATTCGCTTCACTCACTACTCCGCGCGGATTAATCATGATGGTACTCGGTGGATTCCTTGTTGGATTCGGAGCTCGTTATGCAGGTGGCTGCACAAGCGGACATGCAATCATGGGATTGAGCGATCTTCAATGGCCTTCATTAGTTGCGACTATAATGTTTATGGTAGGCGGTTTTATTATGACCAACCTACTTCTCCCATTCATTCTTTCAATTTAATTCTCTATCAAGATGTCACAAAATAAAATTCAAAATATCGAGGTGAATCCGCAAGAAGCTACAGATTTCGAGGTAAGATCACAGGACACCATGTGTGTGAATGAATCAACATTGAGTCACCCATGGTGGTATAATCTGAAGTATACAGCAGTTGGTATCATGTTCGGTATTGTATTCGTTAAAGCCGAAATTGTTTCATGGTTCCGTATTCAAGAAATGTTTAGACTTCAGAGTTTCCATATGTACGGTGTGATCGGCACGGCTGTAGTGGTAGGAATGATTTCAGTTTTCTTGATCAAAAAATATAAAGTGAAGACCATACATGGAGAAGCCATTGAGTTTACACCAAAGAAATTCAATAAAGGACAAATATTCGGAGGGCTTGCTTTCGGGCTGGGCTGGGCGATGACAGGAGCATGTCCTGGTCCTCTTTTCGCTCAAATAGGGACAGGTGCCTTAGTAATCGGAGTTACATTACTAAGCGCAACAGCTGGAACGTGGGTGTACGGAAAATTCCGTGACAAACTCCCTCACTAACAATTTTGTAACTTATACCTTCATTAGCGACTCTCAAGTATCGAAATATTTAGTTCATTTTACTTATATTTGACCTAAGCCGTCCACGAAACGGTGATACTTGAGATACATAACTTATGATTTCTATCCACACTTTGAAGCGCACTGCGCTTCACGTTGTGTTAATACTCTCCATTACCTCCTCCTGCTTCATCAGTTCAGGCCAAGATGATAGTCTTCGCACCCTCATCATTAGAGCAAATGACCCTAAAGAAGTATTGCGCCTTCAAGTAGAACTCGGAGACCTTTACAAATACAATAACCCCGATTCCGTTCTTGCCATATCAGATCGCATCCTATCGCTATCTACGCAAATAGGAGATGACTATTACCGATGCGTGGGCTTACGATTGAAAGGACATGCGTTATCCGACATACCTCCTTTTGAAAATGCAATGATGGTAATAGAGGAAGCGATACAGCTTTCCACCAAAATTGGCAACAAGTTGGAGATGGGTAAAAACTACAATAACCTTGGACTAATCTATCATCATCTAGGTAATTCGGACAAAGCCCTCGACCTATTTCTTAAGAGTTTAGCTATAAGACAAGAATTAGGCGACCCTAATGAAATATCTGGAAGCTTGAATAATATAGGTATGGTTTACAATGAGCTTGGTCAGCATCAGCAAGCATTGGACTTTTATCTAAAAGCACTAGATTTTCATAAAGGAAAAGCAGAGTCAAAAAGCAAAGCACAGCTCTACAACAATATTGCTCTTGTTTATGAAAACCTAAAGCAATTTGACACTGCACTCGATTATTACAATCGTGCGCTTGTGCTCGCCATTCAATTCAACGATAAGTTTGGGCAATCACTCATCTTAAGCAACATTGGCGGAATCTACGGTCAAACAAACAGACCAGAGCTATCAATAGAATATTTAACCAAAGCAATTTCGCTTCAAAAAGAAATCAATCATACCTGGGGACTTGCGCAGTCCTATCGCGTGCTGGCCAATGTTTATGGAGTCACCAATAGATTTCAACAAGCACTTCAATATGCAAAAATGAGCAATGATCTCGCTTTCGAAATGAATGCGAAAATGCTCATCCAAGAAACAAGCTTTCTACTCTCCGAACTTTATTCTGAAACAGGCAACTACAAAGAAGCACTGCGATATCATCACATTTATGCAGATTACTCCGATAGCCTTTCCGATGAAGAAACACAAAGTAAATTATTTCGTCTCGAAAGTGAATTTAAATACAATCAGCAACTCGACGATTTAAAACAAGAGCAACGTGCAAAGGAATTATACCAAGCTCAGCAAATTCAAAGTCAGACCTACCTAAGCAATATATTTATTGGTGCATTCTTAATAATGATACTCTTAGCCTTTTTGATGTTTTTAAACAGAAAGAAACTTCAAAAAGCACGTCTGATAGCAGAGGCAGCAAGTCTCGCAAAATCAGAGTTTGTGACAAACATGAGTCATGAGATACGCACGCCATTGAATGCTGTAATCGGATTTTCCGACTTACTCATGCGCACCAATTTGAAAGATGATCAGATTCAGTATGCTACAACAGTTCATCAATCGGCCCATTCACTGCTAACTATTGTAAATGACATTTTGGATTTTTCCAAAATAGAAAGTGGCAAAATGGAATTAAGCATTGTGCGTATAGATCTGCTTGAATTAAAAAATCAATTACACAGCATCGTATCTTTTCAAGCTAAAGAGAAAAAACTTCAACTTCAATATGTCATTGGGCCAAATATCCCTAGATATATATGGGTTGATGAGATTCGACTTCGTCAAATTTTAGTAAACTTGATGAGTAACGCGATCAAATTTACAGAGTCGGGTGGTGTTACATTAAAGTTGGAAGTCTTGAGAAAAATGAATGACGATCGTGCTTGGTTTAGATTTTCAGTAATAGATACAGGCGTGGGCATCGCAACAACAAATCAGAAAAAAATATTCGATGCGTTTTCACAAGAAGACGCCGGAACGTCGAGAAAATTTGGCGGTACAGGTCTAGGACTAACGATTTCGAACAAGCTATTATCATTGATGAATACCAGTTTGAAACTAGAGAGTATTTTAGGTCGAGGAAGCATTTTCTATTTTGACATTCTTTTAACTGGTCAATTCAGCAGTTTGATCACTCCAGAAGAATGGCAGGTGACATCAAAAAAGCAAGTCATTGAAACAGAAGAAATCGATCAGGCTCCTTCGATGAATTCAGATCAACCCGAGCAGAAGATTATAATTGCAGAGGATAATCCAGTCAATTTATTATTGGCAAAAACACTCATTAGAGACATATTCCCACAAGCGTATTTAATAGTAGCCACTAATGGATATGAATGTATTGAGCTTTATAAAAAAGAAAGGCCAGACATGATTTTAATGGACGTACAGATGCCAGAATTAAATGGATATGACGCGACAAAAGCGATACGTGGCATTGAAATCGGTCGAAGAATTCCAATCATTGCACTGACCGCGGGGACCATAGAAGGGGAACGCGAGAAATGTTTAGAGGCAGGAATGGACGATTACATTTCCAAGCCAATTATTCGTGCGACGTTTATTGAAGCGCTGAAGCGATGGTCGAGGTAAATTTGTAGAATGATCACTATCCGAGAAAAAAGACTGCGACACGTATTTCGTCATTTTGATAAAAATGCTGCAGGTAGTAGTTTTAATCATGAGGTATTCCCTCACATTCATAGCATCATTCACTACGCGAATAGCCACACTCCTATTCACACCTATAAGCAGCCAAAGAACAGAGAAGTCCGAATCTTTCATTGTTCTGAGTATGATTATATCGGAAATGTAGGCATTGCTCTTAAAAGTGAGCTCCCTGAAGAAGCAATTCAAAAAGAAACACGTGATGGATTCTTAATTGAGGTTGGTCTAGTAAAAGAATTTAAAAAGACACAGCACCTGTGCATTGTCGTTGAAAAAAAGAAAGATCGCTATTTTCTCATCACCGCATATCCCGGCAATAAATCGGAGTCCTTTCCTCACCGCAATCAAACACCCGAAGAGCGCTCTCAAAGTGCCGCGTTTTGGGATAAATATGTGTTGTTAAAACTGGTGGATGAACGCTGATATCCGCTAGCCGTTAGCCAACAACCACTCGCCTCCTCATCTCCCCCGCCACCATCGCGCTTTCGCCGCCGATGGATTCTAGTTTTTGGATGATATTATTGAAACTGATTTCGTCTCTGTTCTGACTGAGTTTGAAAACATTCTCCAGCCGTTCAATTTTAATTTCGATACCAATGATCGCTGGCATCATCTTTTCGAGATATGCTGGGGAGAGATTGTCAAGAATGGTTTTCGATGCCGTGTTTCCACCTTCAAATTTCAAAGTAAATTTTCTCATGAAAGCAAGTAGTTCATCAGCAGACATGAATCGAATTTTACCCTCCGCATGAACACTTATGTAATTCCAAGTAGATCCCATGCTTTGATCGCTGTACCATGAAGCACTCACGTAGCAACTAGGACCAGTGAATACCGCTAAGGCATTTTCGTTCTCTTCAAAACATTTATGATGATCCGTTTTCCGCATGATATGTCCTTGAAGAAAAAGTTCTCCATCTCTTTCCTCCAAGATCACTGGAATATGCGTTGCAACCGGCTTCCCGTCTTTTGTGCTACCCGTCAAAAAAACAAATGGATGTTCATTCATGAACTCCAAGATTTCTTGCTGGTCTTTCGCTTTGAAATGAGAGAAGTGGTACATAGCTGCAAGATTAAATAAAATCAACCAAATTCAAAATTCGGAAATTCGGAAATTCGAAATTCAATAATTCGGAATTCGAAAATTCGAAATTCATAACTTTTCAGTCCTCACAACTCTATTCATTTTCATTCTCATTCTCGATCTCATTCTTAGTTTGATTGTAAGAATATCTCTATTCAGTTTAATACTATACAGTTTAAAGAAATCATTGAGGATCAGGAACCGATACAGAGAGAGAATGAGTAGGAGAATGAGAATGAATAGAGTGTTGAGAATTGTGAGTTTATTTCGAATCCCGAATTTTGAAGTCGAATTGAGTTTCGAGAATAAAAAAAAGAGCCACACCGGGCTCTTTTTTTCTTGCGGAGAGTTAGGGATTCGAACCCTAGATACCCTTTTGGGGTATACACACTTTCCAGGCGTGCTCTTTCGACCACTCAGACAACTCTCCATCTTCGAGGCTATCGGCTATCAGCTAACGGCTATTAGTTATCGGCTAAAAGCCATCAGCCACTGCCAAAAGCCATTAGCCATTAGCCATAAGCCGCAAGCCATAAGCCAGCGGAGCGCAAATATAGCTCTGATTAAGCAAAAAAAAACGCCCCCATCTTGCGATGAGGGCGTTTTGATATTAGATAGTTTAATTCGATTATTTC
>Ga0315908_10000548_pt1 | contig 29598 bp, 19 predicted proteins | sample LakEriMetagenome_12_FD_203520 | JGI IMG/M metagenome (GOLD analysis project Ga0315908, IMG submission 203520) | Freshwater fungal communities from buoy surface, Lake Erie, Ohio, United States - Buoy 4 MA124 | ecosystem: Environmental > Aquatic > Freshwater > Lake > Lake biofilm | place: USA...
ATAATATTTCATCAATCGCTTTATTAATTAAAATATTTGACTTTAGGCCTAACACTAGTAAATAATAGATTTAAAGCATCAATTTCTTTTTCCAATTATTCTACTTATTGTACATTGTTTTCTTTTAATAATTATGATCTTAGTTAATTCTAAATTTAAATAATAATATTTACTTTTTGATTAAGCTGAGTCTAAACATTGGTTTGAATATTTTCTCTAACTTGTATTTGCTGCAATAACCTATTTCCATCTTAAATTAATAATAAAAATATGAATTACAATGTTGATCCATGTACTAATAAATACTCTTGTCTTTTTCTGATTCTTCATATTTCTCACATCTTTACTCTATATTTCTCTTTTTCTGCTCAATTTTTTTTAATTTGGTTTCATAATATATGGTACTAATAATTATAAAGTTAAAAAATTACTTAGTGATATAAAAGCATAAATAAACACAACCTCCAACTGAGAATGTCCTTAAACTTTTTGAAAAGAAATCAGCCATCAATATTGAATTATATTTATATATTATTCAATTATAAATTACTATTATATATAACGATCAATGAATAATTAGCTAGTTGAATTTTAAAGAACAAAGTAAAAAAGGTTAGCATCTCCTGTAAATTTAAACATAATTAATAATTTATTAGGGTTTAAGTGCTAAAATAGATTAAAGAAACTATTATTCTTAATTTAAACATGATTTCAAGCCCATTACAAAAACAAATTTCATATCATAAACTTATCATGAGAATTTTAATTAAATTAATAGAGACTTTTCAAAAAGTTAGTTTTTCGATTACTAAAATTAAATAAATGATAAAAATAATAACAGATTAAATCACATATAGAATTTCAGATTAGAAAAGAGTAAAAATTATGCAGACAGTAAAAGATATTATGGAGGTTAAGAAGGAGAATTGAAAAAAGTATAAGGAAGTGAATTGATATCTTAGAGTGATTTCAGACATTACAGAAGTGTAAAAAATAATGATGAAATAAAATAAAATGATAATAGAATAAACTTATAATTAAAGGAAAGGAACTTGTATATGACTAGATAATACTTAAAGTTAAATGAGTTTGAAAAGTAAGCTCCTATCACTAATGTGGCAATTGTTAGTAAAGATAATTTGAATTGGATTGCAGATACTAATTCTAAATATTCTAATTTGGGAAATACCAAGTTGGAAATAAAAAAGTAGTAAAAGTTGTTGGCCAATAAGGATATTTTAGGAAATGAAAAAATTAAACCTTTTTTTTAAGAAAAGAAATTCGTTTTATAACATCCTGGAGTTTCATTGAAGTCAGAATTAAAAAGAATGCATCCTGTTGATAACGATCAAAGGAACACTTAAAGAAATTTCTGTAATTATTATTATTGCTATTATAATTATTATTATCAATCAATAAAATTATTATTCATCTTTATAATTATTCATCATTATTTTTATATTTAAATATCTTATTTTAATATTTATTTATTTAAAATTATATAATTATTTAGCTATTTAGGAATTAAAATAAGGTTAAGTCAATGTAAATTGGCCAGAATAACTGAATAAATAAAGTTACGATAAATTTATTTCGACAAAAATAGGTAACGACAATAAACCATTTATCAAGACATTAGATGCAAAAAGAAATAATTTGAACTAAATAACATCGAAAATATCAAGAAATGATATAATATATTAACCTGAAAATGTAGAAAAAAAGACTTAACTGAAAATAGGACATGGAAAACCTGAAGTGCTTACATATAAAGCATGAATATTTATATAAAACGATTATTATTTCATATTTTCAATATTGATGCTTTGTTTTGCGTTTTCAATTTATTTTGCACTTCCTTAAAATACTTACTCTAATTCAAACTATTAACTTCATGCGAAATATTAGTGTCCTATTAATATTAATAATAAATATTATTATAATAATTTAACAATAGCCGTATTATAATAATATTATTTATATAAATAATATAAAATTGATGATACGTATTTGTTGTCACTGAGTTTTATTTAAAGATGATCGAGATTATGCCTAAACTATGAGTTATTATTATGATAATTGGATTCGAATATTTATTGAGGTTTATTATAATTACGATTAGTGTTATACCTATTCATAATATTACTGAAATTCTAATTAATTATTTGTTAGCCTTCCTTTAATTTACTAATATTAACAACAACTTCATTAGTATTATTATTATTGATTAATTGGAAATCGAACTAATCCTGTTTAACAAACTTAGTAGCATCTTCAATTTTGCAATATTATTACAAATTAGAAACTAATTCACTGAAAATATCGCCTTCATTATTGATGACAATGGCTTGTAATCCCTTTTCCAATTTAATTAATTCCTATTAAATACTAAAGAGATTCTAATTATAAACATCTTACATATCATTTTGAAGGATTTTCAACATGGTTTTAAGATAATTGTTGCTATTTAATTTATATTGTTAGTTTTCCAATTAAGATTATAGTTTATCTAATTTAGATTATAGTTTTTTAAGTTCAACAGGATTCTGATTGGAATGAGACATTATATTTTGACTGATGGTAATTTGTAAATCATCGAAATATGAATCAATGAATTATACAATCTGATTCCTTGCTTCTACAATAACTTATTACTGCATCTTGATATTTTGAGAAATATTTTCATTTGAAAATTGGTTGAGAATTTATTACTGATTGAAGTATTAAGTTTTAATGGTTTCGATGAAATCATGACAATTTTTTTTGATTTAATTGATATTTTTAATTTGAGGAGTGACGTTAAATTATTCTAATAAATGAAGGTGCTCTTCAATACAATCAGGACATAATGGTTCTATTATATCTCTAGATATTGAAATATTTGTCATTTTTAATTAATGTTTTGGGCAGTTATCATTATCTTCTTAAATTACATTATTGTTAATATTCTATTGTCTATTTATCTCATTTATCATTTGAGGTTATGTTGGTTTGTTTTGGTTGAAAAGCGATATTCTGTTTGATTTCTTTATTTTATGTTCCTCTATAAATGGGTTTACTATCATTGACTAATATTAACGTTAATTTGAGTTACTCATATTTATAAATTTATTTTATTATTCTCATATATTTATATTATATTATTCATATTTAAAATTAAATCATTTTTATATAACTTATCTATATTAAAGTTTATAATAAATCTATATATTAATATGTATAACATATTTTAATATATTAATAAACCCTTAAATAAAATAATTAATAAAAATGAATAAATAATGCGAAAAATGTGAAAATGAAATTTTGGGTTTTTGCAGTGAAAACATTTGTAGTTTAAATAGACTAGTTTGTTTTGAATGCAGAGATGATCATAAAGATCATGCTGAAAAAATTATAAGTTTAAAAAAGTATATACAAAACAATTCTTATGAGCATATTTTTTAAGATTCTAAAGTTAATTTATTATTCAGTTAATATCAATATGATAAAACATTAAAATAAAATGATTATAAAATTCAACAATTTAAAATGGATTTTGAATATTAAAAATAAAAATTAATTAAAAACTTTATTGAATAATTAGATAACAAAATATAATAAAAGATAAGAAAGTTAGAGTTTAGATAAAAGTTTTTGATTTAATCAGAAAATAATTATAAAGCATTATTTGATATTAGATAAACAGATTTAAATACTATTTTAAATTAATATTTTAGTAATAAAGAAGATTTAAATTAGATTAATAAGAAATTAAATAATTTCTATAATCAAGATTAATAAGAATTTAATGAAAAAGTATTAGGATATAAAAGACCAGATAATAATATTTAATAATTAGGAGAATTATTTATAAATGAAATAATAAATGTTGATAAACATTTGAAAATATCTCTTAATGAAAACAAAGATGAGTAGGATGGGATATAAAATAATACAGTAGAAGATTTATAAAGATTAATAGAAAAGAAAATAAAGAAAAATAAATTGCAGACATTTAGTAAGAAATTAATGCATTTTTATATAGGAAATAGTTAATAATAGATAGACTTAGTATTAGAGAAAGAATTAAAAGAAAATAATAATTTCCACGTACTTATGAAATTAGAAGGTTAAGAATTAAATTACGATAGCAAATACTGGACTGAAAAGAGAACAACAATATTTCAACCATTTAATAGACACATTTTTGACGGAAAAGTAATAGTAAGAGATGCATTTATAAACAAGAATATAAAAGTAATAAAAATAGAGGTAGTAGATCTAATAAATAATAAAACAAGATATACTATTTTAGAAAAGGAACATAATAGAGCATTAATAGAAGATTTCATTTAGAAAGATAAAACATTAAGTTTGAAGTATTTATCAGGAATAGAAAATCCTTTGGAGTTGTTTGGAGGCGACTTTTATAAGGAAATAACACATTTTAAACCTTATTGGAGGATTAATTCTTATGATGTGAAAAGTGATAAGAATATAAGAGTCAGATTGGGAGGGTTTTTTAGTAAGAATGTTAATAAGAGCAAGTAAAGGTTAGATTTGAATGGCAATAGTTGTAGTTTGGAGGCAGTTGGATTGGGAATTACTGACTCTATTAGTTTTCATTAATCGCATGCTAATAAATCGGCAGGAATTAGGTAATGGAGTGATGAAAATACTCTTCTCAATTAGAATGGTTAGATCTATGCTCATGTTAATCTATATGGCAAGTGATTAACTTCATTTTTATCACTATTATATTTTCATTATTTATTTTATCATCATTGTTTTATTATTATTTTATTATCATTATTGTGTTATTAAATTATTATTATATTATATTTTTATTATGGTTATTATTGTTTAATTAAAATTTATTTTATTATTTTATTATTATTAATTGTATATTAGTATTATAAATATTTATAATTATTGAATATTATTTATAATACTATTTAAAATATTATATTACTAATGCAATCTTTTTAATTAAAAAGAATTTAATCTGAAATAAAAGATTTAAAAAAAGATCCTCCTTCCAATTTTATAGTTGAGCATTTAGAAGTAAAAAATTATAAACTATATTAAAAAAATATCTGATAAAAATAAAGAAATAATTGATATAAATAAAAAATAAAATATAAAAAAGAATGATATAAGAATATGGCACTTTACTTTCTTTGGTTTGGCAGAAACAGATTATGAAGGAGGGATATATCATGGAACATTAGAATTAGATTCTGATTATCCAATGAAACCACCTAACATTTATTTTATGACTCCAAATGGACGATTTTAAACTAATACTAAAATTTGTCTCAACATTACTAAATTTCATTAAGAAAATTGGGATCCTTCTATAAATAGTAATTATTGATTTTTAATTATTTTAGTCAGAACTATTATTAATGCTATTATTAATCATTTTCCAATTGATGATATAAATTAAGGAATTGGAAGTTTAAAATTGTCTAAAAGTTAAAGATAAATTTATGCCAAAAAAAGTATTGAATTTAAATGTGATCATTGTGGAATTATTAAAGATATTGTTAAATCTATTTAAAATCATTAAGAATTATCTAATCCTTCTATTGATAATATTTATAAAAAACAAGATTTATAAAATTAAATAGATTTATCTTCATTAGATTAATTGGAATAAAATAAAATTAATGAAAATCATAAAATATTAGATAAAATTTATCAATCTGTAATAAATTAACCAGAAAAATAAGGAAATAAATAGTCTGAAGATGAGAAATAGGAGAAAAAGCTATAAAAAAAATTATTAATATACGAGTACTTAAACGAATTAGATAGATTAAAGGAAGAAGAGAAAGAGCTGAAAGATAAATTAAGAAAGAATGAGAAAATTGAAATAAAAGAAGAAGAAAAGTAGTAATAATTATAAATAAATGAAAAAGACAAAATGATATTAAGAATTCATGACTTAATAAGTATGTTGTTAATAGGTCTTGTAATAACAGTAATATGTTTTTATTGAATCATTAATTATTGTTATTATATCTCATATAATCCAATTCATAAATAAATTATCCTTTTATTTTCTTATAAAATTAATGAGCACTCAAATTCCAATCTAATACAGTCCATTTTATTCTATTAGCACCAATTTTCAAAGCTTCTTTAGCTATTTATTGCAGTAGTATTTTTCCAATTCCTATTTATTAATCAATATTTTTTTACCTTTATTTCGATATTCTGGAAGTACAAATAAATCTTCTAAATATATTATTTCATTACCTGATATTAGATCATATTGAATATAATAAAAAGCCATTCCTACTGCTTTTTCTTCTAAAAAACAAAGAAAGCATTTCGCGTAATTATCTTCAAATAATACTTTATTTAATTAATATTCTGTTGTTTGTACTTATTCTAAGGCTTTTTCATATATTGCTAATTAAGTTATCAAGTCTTTTATTATTTCACAGTCTTAACTATTTGCTGATCTTATTTTTATATCCATATTAATTTAATACTTATTAAAAAAAATAATATTGATACTATTTTATTAATTTTATATATTTACATAATTTTATATTTATTCAAATAAATATATTTATAAAATATTGTTTGTAAAAAATTTATTTAAATCAATATTAAATTAAATTATAATTAATTTATCGTTTTTTAAATTAACATAAGTATACTTTAATTATAATTAATTTTTTAATTTTAAATATAGTTATAAATATAAAATAATTGGGTTCATAAAATATTATATATTTATAATAAATATATAAATATTTTTATAATAAAATTATCAACTTATCTAAAAATATATTATTTAAGATATGCATCTTTTTATTTATAATATAATAATAAATGGAGAGATAAATAATATAAAAATCTTTAGATAAAGAAATAGATAAAATATATTTAGTTTTAGGCTCAACTGGTGTTGGAAAATCAACAATAATAAATATGTTAATTAATAATAATTGCAGTATAAAAAGTTGTAATTAGCCTGCCAAAACTGGAAATGGTACTAATAGTGTGACTAAAAATTTATAACGTTATATTAGTATAAATCAAAAAAGATTTTTTTAGATACTATTGGATTAGGGGATCCATAATTATCTAATGAATAAATTCATAGTTAAATTAAACATTTTATATCTTAATTGCCAAAATCATTAAATGGAGTGATTGTGGTAGTGAAACATGGTTGAGTTTCTTATGAAAATAGATTAAATTTAAGAACTATTAATGAAATATTTGAAAATGGCTGGTTAGATTCCTCTATACTTATTGTGACTAATTATACTGGAAAGTTTAAAGATACTAATTAATAATTGGATGAATGGTTAAAGGAAGAAACAGATGAATCATTTATTTAAATTATTAGATAACATAAAAATATAATATTTACCAATAATTAATCTTTTGATGATGAAGACATTGATTAGTATTTTTTAGTAAAAAGACAAAATTTTTTAGATTAAATATAATAATTTATCAATTAATTTACAAAAATAGTTTATTTAAAACCTTAAAATCTTTTATAGTTAATTGAAAAAATTTTAAAATAATTGCGAGTATCTATTTTGGTTCTACACATTATCTTAAAAAAAATATTGAGCAATTTTGTGCTTCATAATAAAATGATGAATATGAAACTGAATGTGCTATTTGTAATAAAAAAATATTAGTAAACGAAATGGCTATTACTTAATGCAATCATTATTTTCACAAAAAATGTTTGGATGATTTAATATAAGAAAGATAAAAAAATAACCGTTATTATTATTGTTGCAATGTTTGTGAAAGTTAAGTTACTGAAATATATTATTGATTAATAATTTATTATAAAAATACTTAAAATATAAAATATAATATTTATATAAATGAATATGAATTAAACATAATCTAAATTAGATTTGATTAATTTAGAATATAAAATTTATTTAATGAAGGATTAAGTTTAGCAAATAAATTAAAGTGTTTAGAAAGACAAATAAATCTAATAGTTATTAATTCATGATTTGCAATAATTAGAATAAAGATTAAATTAAATAAATGGTAATTATTTTAAAAATAAATTAAAATAGAAAAAGAATAATAAATTATTAAAGAATAAGTACAGACATAATAAATATTGTAATAGTCAATTGAATTCAAGAAGAATATAGATTAAAGTTATAATAATATAATAATTAAGTTATAATAAGATAATATTTGAAACTATGCATAAATAACACATTATCATTTAAGTATTTTATTGTTCGTATTTTAATCAAAGTATTTCAGCATGAGAGAATTGTAAAATATTTTGGAATTATTATCGCTATGTATTTTTTATTATGCAAATAAATCTATTTTAACTTAGTTGAGATCATTTAATTATTAAATCAATTTAAACATATTTTATTTTTTGTCATAATAATTCAAGTTGCTTATATATTGATACAACTCCAATTATTATTTTATTTAGAAATTCAAATATCCTTAAATTGTTATTTATTCTTAAATTTATTCAGAGTCGTTACTTAGCATATATTAAAATGCTAACTCTTTATTTTCCTTTATCTTTTATTTATCAATATTATAAATCATTTATTCTTTTATTCCCCATTTAGTTATGTCAAATGATAAAAATAATTTTTCTTTTTTTTATTCTAATTCCATTTTCTATTTTTGTAATTACTTTTAAGAATTTTACCTTTTATCTATTAAGTTTTTTATTATTTATAAATTATCGTTTTCTGATTTGAATAATGTTTTTTATTATTGATTTATTATATTAAGCTAATATAAATTATTATAAATTATTACATAAAATAATATTGTTTCTTGAGTATCTATGTTTTCATTATATTTTTCAGAATTATTCTAGTTAAAATTATTATCAAAAAATTTTTGGTTAACTGTCAATAAATTTAAATTATTAGTTGATTATTTTATTTCTTTTATTATTTCATTTATTTCTTTAATTTTCTAATCAAATTATTCATATTATTTGTTAATCCTAATTATTTATTAATATATTTACCTAACCAATTCTTTTGATTTTTATTCATTATAAATCTAAAATTAATTATAATAACTTTCTATTTCTTCTCCATTAATAGATGTGAAATTACCATTAATTGTTTCTATTTTATCAATATTATTAATAACTAATTCTTCTACTTTAGAAAACATCTTCAATAAAATTATTATTTTAATATTAATACTTCCTTGTACTTTAAAAACTTTTTAGTGTTTTACTCATAAATAAACTAATGAAAGGTTTCTGAATTTCTTAGTTCCCAACAGTATTTTATTTCTTTAAAAAATTATTAAATCCTAGAAATATTTTTTTCTATTTTTTTTCTTTCCAATTTATCAGATTTTATTTTTTTAATATCCATAAATGGTAACTAAAATATATAAATATATTATTACAAAAAAAAATGGAAACTGTTTATGTAAAGTTTTATATAACCAAATAATATCTGAAAAAGTTCTTTTAACCATAAAATTAAATGGATTTGTTTAAATATTTAGTATTAATTTATTTGATTATAAAAATCCTCCTTTCTTAATTTCATAGCTAATTTATTTATGATAATTTATTTTTTTATGAATAAAATTGTATAATAATATTACTTTATTATTACTACTTCAAATTCTTCAGACAAGTTAAACATTGGAAAGTTAATTTTATTGCACTTTATATTTAAATCCTATCTTATATAAAATATTCATAATTACAACTTAATTTTTTGAAATGATTTTTTTTTCACTATCTTCCATTTTTATCTTATCTTCCTCTTTTTAATCAATTTTATTCTGAAAAATTTTTTATTTTGAATTTGTAAATTTTTATTGATTAAAATTATCATTGATATTTAACTTAGATTTATTTTATATTATTTAAAACTCTTCAACTAACTTAAATAATAATTTATAATTATTACTTCTTTTAATTCTTCAATTTGCCAAAAATCAATATTATTTCCATTTTATTTTTTTGAATTACAAAATTCTAAAAAAGCATTTGTATCATAATTATTTTCTACAATTTATTACCTTAAATAAGATTGTTTTTACTCTCTCAAATTGATTTCCATAAATATAAAAATAATAATTTAAGGATTTTAGTAATAAATTTTAAAATATAATAAAAGTATAAAGTAATTAATCAAGTTTATTATTATTGCTATTATTGTTATTATTATTATTACTATTGATTAAACTATTTTTTAGGAAATAATGGTAAATAAAGGTGATTTTATTTTTACGACTTTTCTTAATTATTAAATAAAAAAGTATTACATTTTCCTACAAGATATTTATTTGATAGAGTGGGTTTTAAAATAGTATTAGATTGTTCCTATTTTTTGGAAAAAATATTGTTAATATTAGGCAAATGGAGCTAAAATAAGTAATATAATTTACTCCTGACTTATTAATTAAATCATTAGAATCATATAGACTTTCATTTTGATTAACTTTGACAGGTTTCAAAAGATTATCGATCTTAAGAGTCTGATGAAGACTAACAAACTTTTAAATAAATAAAATAATAAATATATAATACGAACTGTTTATTTTAGTTAATAGTGCTTAGCTTTTTATTTTAAGAATTAAAATGGTTTTATTTTTTATTATTGATAGTGACATTGGATTGCTTTTCAAATCTGCTATCATTTTGATTATTATCTATTGAGCCAAAAGTCTTTTCAATTTCATTATTTAATTATTCTCTATTTGTTAATTGATACTTCAGTTTTGCTGGAGATAATCTAATAGATGTAAGAGAATTCCTAAATTCTTTTATTTAATCCTTGTCAAAAAGATCCTTGAAAAACTCGTGTCTTAAAGCTTGATATGCTGATATTCTCTCTTCAGGATCATAAACCAACATCTATTTTATTATATCTATACATTCTTTGGGACAAAGGTTAGTCAGTAATTTCTCCACTCTAAATATAAATATTATTAAAATCTAATATAAAAATAATAAATATTATGACTATAATAATATAACATGAATAAAATATAATATAATATAATATATAACCCTGAACCAACCCTTGACTAGAAATTAAGTTCCATATGAGTAGCATGTTTTTTGAACCTTTCAATAACTTTCTAGACAGGAGTGCCTAGAATCTTATGAATCTTGTGAATCTGATCTACTTCAGATTAACCAGGAAATAAAGGATAAAGGGCGATGATTTCAAAAAATACACATCCGATTCCCCATAAATCCATCTTTTAATCATAATAACCATCAGTTAATAAACACTCTGGTGGTCGATACCATCTGGTTGATATGTACTCTGTATAAGGTTGTTTTGAGTAAATTCCCTTGCAACTCCCATAGTCTGCCAATTTCACTACATTATCTCCTAATAATAATATATTTTCTCTATTTTATTATTATTATCGTTACGGTTTTATGTCTCAATGGAATATTCCGTTTGAATGCATGTGTTCTACAGCTTTTAGTAAGTTGTATATTATGAATTTTACTCGTTAAATTGTTAAATGTTATTTCTTGTCTTATATTATTATTATCATTAATATCATTATCATATTATTATTATCATTACTATCATATTGGTACTATTATATTTTTATGCATTATTAATATTTAATTTATTTATTTAATATTAAATTTATTAGATAAAGTAAATTAGTTTTGAATTAGTAATATTATCATATACAAATATAATATACTTAAACTATAAGCTATAAAAAAGCTAAAAAGTTTTATTAGATATAATTATATAATAATTTTATAATTATTTTATTACCCTTAATGTATTCATATAAATTCATGTCCATTAATTCAAATACAAGAGCCAATCATCCACTGGGTTCATCACTTAAAATTATTTTAATAGATTACAATAGTATCTCAATTAATTTAACTACGTTTTCATGAGGCGATAATTTTTTTAAACATTGAATTTCTCTTAAATTATTAACTTATTCTAATTATGTGTATTATTGTTTCATGCATTTAATTGCTACAAAGTTTTTATTTTTAAGTGATTTTGCTTGCAATACTTCACTAAAAGTTCCTTCTCCTTTTTTCATTATCAATTTATACTCTTTAATTAATTTCAATTAAATATTTACATTCCATTTTTTTCTTAAGGTTCTTCTATTTTAATAATATATATATATTAATATATATATATTATATTTATATCATCAATTATTAAATTTATATTTTGAAAACCATTTTTTCAAATAATTATTATTTACGTTATTGATTAATATAATAATAATATTAATAAATATTTAAAAATGTAATTGAATAGAATAATATTTCCAAGTCCTAAACCATCATATGATAAAAATAATATTAATTTAATATTTATTCCAAAAATAAACAAAAACTAACCACTAAAAAAGAAAACTTATAATTTGAAAACAAATAAATAACTGAATATAGAAATAATAGAGTCCAAATAATAAGATAAAATTATAAATAGTAATAGCAACAACAATATAAATTCAAATAAAAACGATAATAACAATAACAACATTATTTCAAACAAAAATGAAGATATAGAAAACAGCATTCCAGGTTGGTTAGAAAAATGTGGTAATTCAGATAAATTACTATTATATTTCCATGGAAATGCAGAAGATATTGGTATATCTTCTGACTTCATGAAGATAATAAAAAGTCATTTACATATGAACGTATTAGCAATAGAATATCCAGGATACGGTATATATGAAGGCGAGAAAAGTTCAGAAGAGATGTTAAAAGATAGTGAAATCCTTTATGATTATTTGACATAAGACTTAGAAATAGATTGCGAGAATATAATATTATTAGGTCGTAGTATTGGAAGTGGACCTGCGACTCATTTGGCTACAACTAGGAAATGTAGAGCTATTATCCTTATGAGTGCTTATACAAGTATCTACGATATTGTTGCTGATCTTGCATCTAAGTTCTTGGCATGGTTGGTTAAGGATAGGTTTAGAAATATTGATATGATTAGTAATATTAGGTGTCCTATTCTTTTGATTCATGGACAAAAGGATCCACTTATTTTGCCTAAACATTCTTAAGAACTTTATAATAAGTGTCTCACTAATCCTCATTCTTAATGTTAACTTAATATTAGGCCTAATATGACTCATAATGATTTTAATCTATTCACTGATTTTATTGATCCTATTACTTAGTTTTTGGATGACTTTCATATATATGTTACTGATTCTTAGTCTAATATATCAAATATTCTCAACTCTTTTGATAAAAATAAAGATTAAATCTATAATAAGTGACTAATAAAATATAATATGATTATATTGTATATTTTATTATTTTATCAATATATCATAATTATACAATTATTATATTAATAATTATTATTATTATAATAAATTATTATATGGAAGTGACTCAGCAGAATTTTGAATAGTGTTTGAAAAAAATAGAAAAATTAATAGAATAAACATAAGTGATATCATTTGATTTAGAGATGACAGGAATTCGAGACAGTTAAGAATACTTATTAGACCTTCCTATTTAGCGATACATGCGAAGCAAGAAGGTAGCAGAGAAATACAGAATAATATAAGTAGGATTATGTTTTTATGTATTGGAAAATAATAATTGTTATACTGCTTATCCCTTCAACTTCTACGTTTTTCCTTAACAAATAGATAATCATAAATAACAAATTGTAATGGATGTCCAAGCAGTTCATTTCAATTCTAAGAATAATATGAATTGGCAAAAATGGATTACATAAGGAGTTTCTTATGCTAATTTGCAATAGAGGAAAAAATTTAAATAGTAAAATAAATAAGAATATGATCCATCTCCTATAATTCTTAATGATGAGCTTAAAAAAATTGCTGATAAATAGATTGAAGAAATATTGAATTGGAGATATAATTAAATTGATAATTCTCAATAGGAATTTATATTTTAAGAAAATAGAGCATATTTACGTAAATACAATTACCAATATTTTGAGAATAATGAATAATAATATTAAATAAGATTAAGGAAGATAATGAAGAAGGATGAAAACGGAAATCAATTGATGATAGCTTATATAAAAAGCGACGAGAAAGAGGAAGAGTTTTTAAAGAAGGAGGAATAAGAAAGACAAGAGAAATATGATTAATATATAGGGTTCAGCAAAATAATGAAACTAATAAAAAAAACTAATAAGAAAAATCAGATATAATATGTTGGTCATAATTGTATGATGGATATACTTTTTATGCTATCTCATTTCTAAGAACTACCCAATAATTACCAAGATTTTAAAGATGAAGTTAAGAAATACTTTCCTAATTTATTTGATACGAAACTCATTTTTAATCAAAATGAGAAATTCTTAAATCATTATTAAGGCAGCAGATTGGAAGATATAAAGAACTATCTTGATTCAGAATCTTGTAAGTTTTAATCCCATATTAAGGTTATATTTCGTCCAGAATTTAATAGATATACTCTTAATTAGATTTAGTAAGAGAATCATAATCAAAATGAATTTTTTTATCATGAGGCTGGTTATGATGCACTCCTTACTGGATATATTTTTCTTTAGTTGAAAAATATTTTGAATTAAAATGATCTAACTAAATCTCTTAATCAACTTAATCTTTATTAGTCTGTTTATATTCTTAATCTTCATTAGAAGGACTCTATTCTTAATCAAAAGTTTATTATTTTCGCAACTAAATTCTTACCTAAGGAATAGTCTGATTAGATTGCTGATAATCTCAAAAAAACATTTGCTAGTAAGGATTACAGGGTTATTATAAGATAACATTATTTTAATACTCTTGTAAATGTTTTTTTACAGTTTGATTTAAATAATGTTAATTAATCATTTAAATAAAGTTTTCTATAGTCTGTTATTTCTTTTAATAATACTTATTAAAATAGTATTTTAATGACTCTTTAAAAATTCACAGTTTATCATTCTAAAGAAATGGATAAAATTGAAAAGAAGGAATCTAATAAATAATGATGATTTATATATTTATCATATAAAAATTTATAATTTATGATTCATTCACTTTTTTTTATATTTTCATTTTTAAATTTCATCCATTTTTATAATATCTCGTTTTTGTTTCTGTTATTTTGGAAAAATTTTTAATAATCTTGTTTTTTATCTGGATATATTAATTTATATTATCCTTTCCTTTTTATTTGATTTTCGAAATTTATTAGCATATCACATATACTATGATCTAAATTATTTTAGAGGACGAAATGATTAAATAAAGTAAACTATTATTTATTTAATTATTTCAGCATAAATTTAAGATTGTGAGATTAATTAATATTATTATTAGATTAAGATGATGTTTTATATTGATTTTTAATAATTCCTACAAGATTTAAAGTATTAGCTAATAAATGAGATTTGATTTTTTAGTCTAAAGGTGAATCTATAGATAAAGAAGGACAAAGATTAACCTCTATCAACCAAGGATTAATCTGATTATCAATGAGAATATCAAAGCCAAGCAGCTGAAAAGAGTTATTTAATTAGAAATACTAAAAATTATGCTGAAATAATTTAGATTCAGCAGTGAGAATAGTTTTGACAATAAGATGATTAATTTTAGTTTTCAAAATTTAAGTATCAATCTTATTAAACTTAAACAATTTAAGGAGACTCTTATAACTCTGTTTATTACCAAGATAATTAAAATCTTAATGAGTATTCTTGATGAAATCAGGACTGTGTTTATTAATAGAATAATTTGTGAGATGCATATAACAGTCTTTTAAAGATTTGCAGTTTTATTCGTATTTCTTGGTTGCAAATCTTACTAGACCTTCTTTAAAAACATAAATTAGAAGAGGGTCAAGACTCGTTAATAAAACGTATAGTCTTATATCAAATTTTAAATCATTTATTAATAAAGGATTACTTATATATTTTTGAATTATTACTTTTTATTATTAATACTCTCTAATAAATTTTTCTATGTTCTAAATTATTTTTATTCCTTCTCCTTATCTACCTCTTGCTGGTTTTACTATCCAATATTAGTTATTATTCAAATTTTATTTATTTTTTATTAATTCGTCTATGTCACTAAAAGTTAATGGATAAAAATCAAAATCATCTTTGTGTTTTTATTTAAAGAAATTTATATTTTTTGATAACAAATCCTTAAATGTTAAATTTTAAATTTCTTCCATTTGATTCACTTTTTAATTTACATTTATTTTTTCAAGTTCTTCTTATTTAATTAAATTGTTATACCAGAATAAATCAATTATTTCATTTTGAATTTATTCTTTATTATTTAAATCTACTTTATAAAATCAATTAAAATTCATTATTTATTCTATTAATTTACAATTAATGTTGATTAATTTATAAAAGTAATTTTCTCCTAATTAATTATTTTTGAATTATTATTGATCTTCATAATTATCTTTTATATCATTTAATTAAATTATTTTAAATTTAAAATTAATATCAGGCATATATTCAATATTATTTCAAGTATTTTTTTCTTTTCTTATTTTTGTCTTTTCTTATTTATTTTATATATAATCTATAAATTATTTTGTGTTTATATTATATATTTTTTATTCTAAGTTTTCATTAATTAATTGGTTTTATAATTTTTCCATTATTAAATATATTTTTATTATTATTTATTAAAAATTTTAAAATAAAATATATTAGTAAACAGAATTTCAACGATATTATTTTCTTCTATTTTTTTTATTATATATATTTTAAAATATTTCATTTTTTCTTAGTTAAATTGCAAATAAAAATGATTGATTAAAATAAAATAATTAAAAAGCATTGATTAAAGAAGAAATATAGTTAAAATAATACAATTATATATAATATCAGAATTATATAATTAAAGCAAAGATTATGATAAAGATTTAGATAATATAGTTAAGAAGTTAAGAATATTATAATAAGCTTTAGAATCTTTATTTTTAAAATGGGAAGATAATACGAAGAAACAAGTGATATAAATAGAGAAATAATTTAAAAAAGGATTTAAAAGATTGAACTCAAAGATAAGAAAAATAGAAGCACTAGTATGAATATTTCAGATTAAGCTAACCAAATCAAACATTTAGAATATAATAAGAAAAACTTAATTTTAAAATAATAATACAATTAGAGACTCTAGACTTATCTAAAAATAAAAAATCTATAAGCATTAAAAGAATATTCTAACTTTCAATTATTTTAAATCTAATAATTAACATCTACAAATATTATTTAACAATTTAACATAGTTAATAACTATAGTAATCAATTATAACAACCAATTAATTTTAATAACAATTAAAATTTTTAATTTTTTTAAAAAAATCAATATTTTGAATATCAAAATAACATTTTAACTAATAATTTTTATAATAAAGATTATTTATAGATTGATTTTATAGAAAACTAAAATATTAATTAAAATTATACTAATTCTAATTTTATTAATTTGTCTAATCATAATAAACATATTGATATAGAAGATTTATTAGTAGTTCCGATAGAAAAATTAAAATCAAAGTATTCTATGAATGAAAATTAAAATGATGATATAAGTACTGAAATATATTCTAATGAAAAATAAGTTTTACAAAAAAATAAAAAGCATGAATAAATTTTATTAGAAATGAAATATGAAATGGAAATAAAAAATAACTTAGGTGATCCTCTTGGAGACTTTCTAAATAGTAATATAAACAATTACTAAAGTAATAAAAATCATTTTGATGATTTAGTAATAAATAGTCTAGAACAATAAATGTTATTATCACTCTATTGATCATAAAATATCAAATTATTATTTTAATGTTATATATATTTTAAATAAACAAAAAAATGAATATAAATAAATTGTATACTATTTAAGTATTATCGGATATTTCGTGAGGATTTTAATATTGATAAGGTGATTTATTCTCTATTATTTACTTTTTTATGTTTATCTTAATATATTTGATTAATTATAGCTATGAAAAGTATCAAAAATATAAATTAATCTAAAAGAAAATGAAAAATTATGAAAAAAATCAACAGATTAAAATAAAACAATAAATTAAAAACTGATTTATGTTAAAAGAATAATTTATATATCAAAATACAATTAGTATTATTAATAATGATTATAAATTTAAGAAATAAATTTTTAAATTTATTAATAATAATGAAATTTATGAGCTAAACTTGGATAATCTGATCCATTAAAAATTTATATATTTTATCTAATATTTTATGATTTTCATTAATTTTATTTTATTCCAATTAATCTAATGAAGATAAATCTATTTAATTTTATAAATCTTGTGCATCAATATTTTAAGCTTTTTATTGTCTTAAATCATTATTTAAATTGTAAATAAAGTATCTTAAACAAAAAACTTGTTCTATATCTTTTGATGATAAACATGTATTTACCATATAATAAATAAAAGATTACTTGGTATAGTAATATATAAATAACTCATGTTATTTTTTAAATTAATCTTTGTGATTTACATTAGTATCATTTAAATTTTATTAATCTTTTTTTTCTATTATTCTATTAATATCACTAAAAAATATATTTAAAATATTTTATTATTCCTATCTTTTAATTTAATCTTTATAATTTATATCGATATATTTTTTACTGAACTTATAAAAATCTTCTTTTGCAATATCCATATAATTTAATTGATTTGATATTTTATTTAAGACTAAATCTAAATACATATAAAATTAAAATGCATTTTATTTTTCAAAAACTATCTATTATAATTTATTATTTATATTCTACATTTACTTTTAATCACTTTCAATTTTCTCTATTAATTATGATAAATTATTTAAAACATTTTGTTCTTTTACTTCATTTTTTAATTAAGATTTCCAATACTCAATATTTTAACAATAAATATAAATATCTTGTAATACAATGTATTTGTCTTATTTTTCTTTAACAAAATTTTAAAATTGGCTTCCTTGGCTTATTAAAAACATTATTTTATGTTTATTATTTTTAGAAATGTAATTCACACATTTTTTTTACATCAGTAAATAAATTGAAATTTATTTTTGTTAATTTACTTAATTATTGTTATTTTGCTTCATTAGAATCATTAACGTCTATCCAAATTATTTCGATGCTTTTATCTTTTACTTCTTTATTTTCTTTTTCATTTAAATATTAATTACATAAATTGCCCATTTTTTTATTTATTAATAAATATATTTATATCTTATCAAATAATTAATATATATAAAGATAAATATATTAGAATTATTATAAAACAATAAAAAAATATTCAATTTTTATCTACAAAGATTTTTAGATTCTTAAGGTGCGCTTATATTACTTTGTCTTAATTAATTTTTATATAAGGTAAAATTTGCATTAAAAAAATTGAGGCTAAATACTTTGATTTGAGTTTATTAACTGCCATAATAAAGGTGACAAAAAAAGTCAAAGAGTAAAAAATAATTCCAATAATTAATATTAAATATAGAGAATTTTGAGTATTTGAAATCATATAATTAGTATTAAGAATTAACTATTGAATCAGCTAAAAATTAGAACTAATCAAATAATTCTAAAGTAAGAATAATTATTATTCTTCTTGTTTAGAAAAATATTATTTAACTAATGATTGACAAATATTAAGATCTTTACAATTCATTAATCCCAATCCATTATTATATAAATCAATACTTCCATAATAACTTAACAAACCTTACACAGCACTTATTAATCCTATAAATATAAAATAAAATACATATATAAATAAATACCATTTTGTAATAACTAGTTCCATAAGTTTTAACAGTTTAAAAATAAAAACTAATATCCATAAGACTACATATAATCACAAATATTATTTCTCAAAATAAAAATGATTTGATTTTAAACTTAAGGTTAAAAAGATTATTGATTAGCTTCTGCTACAACATTAACAAAGTTTAATTTCAATTCCTAATAAGAAGCATTATAAATGGCAAAAGCAGGCTCAAGAGTAAAATTTGTAAGACTGAAATTGGATTTAATTTGATTGAAAGAAGAAGAAAAGTAAAAATTGAGAATGAAAGAGTCAGCAGAAACAGGCATTTGTGACAAAGAATTAAATAAATTCTAAAATTAAACATTGGAATTAATTTAACTCTAAAATGCAGATAAACTTTTTAATTAAACCAACAACATTATCAGGAAGAATCCAGCAACCACTAAGAATGACATTGTATAACTTATGAAAATGGCTGTTTTTTTAAGGAAAGGTTCTTAGATTTTATCAGACAATAGTTTCTTTTGCTCATTCGTTAGACCTTTGCTTATTTATTTCATAAACATTTCTCTTTACTTTATTTGAGTGCTCAATAGTTTCCTTATATTCATGTTATCCAAAAATTCACTCTTTTAATTTGTCATGTAGAAATAATTCACTAATTATTAAAAATTCATGTCCATAAATTATTCATTATAATCCTCCATTAATATTAAACAGCTTTCAATTATTGATATTTCTACTTCACATTCATATGTAGTTATTCTAGTCCCTGCTATAAAAAAGTTTTCCAATTTCGATAGAATTGTTTTGTAAATTGGAAAAGAAAGGAATTGTATTATTATAAATATTATTAATGTTAAAATGTTTGCTACCAAACTTAAATTTTTAAGAGAATTTATTTAATTTTAAAAGTCTGATAATAAGTTTATTAATAATTATTAATTAACATACTAAAATTATTGAAAGTTGCTTTTAAAATAATTATAATTAGATTAAATCAAATCTAAATTTTGTAATTAAATTTAATTGTAATTAGTTATTTAATATATCATATTATTAACTTAATTTACAAATTGATTGAAATTTTTATTGTTTATTTATTATTATATTATTATATTATAATATGTATTTGAATTCGAATTAATAATTTATTACATTTTTTATATCATTATATATTTTGAATTTTAAAAAATCATTTAAAGTAATTATTATTCGTTTCCAAAATTATTTTATGTTTAATTTATCCATATATCCGTATTTTTTATTAGAATATTTTACATTGTTTGATAAGTTAAAATATAATTAGAATTATATTAAGAATTAACAATAAAATTAGATTGAATATTGTTTAATAAAGAAAAATTTGATTGAATAGAAATCAAAAATGAAATGTTTAAAATTAAATAGGCAAATAATTTCATGAATTCAATAAAATATAAAGTTTTAATTTTATCAGGAGTTTTTCGAAATTTCATTAGGTTTTTTATCATTTGCATTTAATTTGTACTTTCCATAGTTACACTTTCTGCTACACTTACATTATCATTTTTCTGCTAATCCTCATCAACATCTTTTTTTATTTTGTGGATTGTAGAGTCTAAACTTTTCCCTGAATAAGAACCAGACTTAATCTTTTTATCGTCTTATTTCTCTTTAATTAAAAAAAATTATTATAATTCTGAATTCTCCGACATTACATCTTCTATATTCAAACTGTCATCATTTTCTTTATCATTATCTATTTAATCAAAGTTCTATTCATTTTCTTAATCATAATCAATTTTATCACTGTTTTTGATATCTTATTAATCATTATTAGATTATTAGTTAGAAAGGATCTGGTTATTAGTATTAATTAACTACTAAATTAAATCCTTTTTGAAATTATTCTAATCAAGTTATTGCTTATTAACGTATTCAGTGGCAGACAATATTTCAAACTATAAGAATTATAACTGATCTCCTTCTTTAGTGAGATTTATCTAAACAGCATGTATCTAATAATTTATTTTGAATATCTTTTTCTTATAATTAAGCTATTTTGATAACTAAGGAAGATATTTGGACTCAGCAGTTAATTTATGATTGAAGTTATTTTTATTATCTTCGGAATCGATAAGAACGTGATTAAGAAACTAATTGGCTTTTTTAGCATATTGCTTTTCAAATTACTGCCAAGAAACAGGTATTAAAAATAAAGCTTATCCCTAAACTGGTCCATTTTTTAAACTGGACCTAACAGTCTCCATAATCCTATCAATAAAAATGGCAAGATTACACTTATTAAGTTTATGGACAGACATGTCATTAGAAATATCATTAGACTGTACCTGATTAGAATAGACAAAATTAAAGAATGGATAAGTGCAACTAAAAATATTAGCTTATTTATCGATAAGAATTATCTTTTAATTTTTCATAGTTTTTATCAAAACTCCTCCAATTAGAAAATCATCAAATTAAGGGAATACATTATCAATATAAAGTGTGATAGGGAAGGAATAACCATCTTTGTTATTAGCGAGTACAACTTTATAAGAATTCTTCTAAATCAATTCATCTCTTTAAACTAAACTGCGATTAAGATAATTATTGATGATGTACTCATGTAAATCTGCAATTAAAGAAGGCATAAACAAATTTATTACATTGTTTTTTTCTAGTTCTATTTGACTATATCCAAAAAACTCTGCCAATAGTTCAGTAATTGGTGAAACTATTTTATTTTTCTAAGCTAAAAATGATACGACTACTGTTTCACTGTTTTTTTTTACTATCTAAATCGCACTTATTTCTGATTCACTTTTATAACTATCTCTTTTTTTTATTTCTTCTAAACTCTTTTCTAGTTTTTTTGAATCATTTATATAGTTTAAGATGCAAATTTCTAAGCATTGTTGAAGTTTCAAAATGAAAACTATTAGACTATTTCTGCTTTTTATCTTTTCTTCTTAAATCTTTAACATCCCGTATATTTTTTCTACTTTTTCTTGTAAAATTTAAATAAAGTTATTAAGATCATCTAATGATTTAAACCCTTTATATAATTTTTTTAAATATTCTTATTTTAATTTAAGGCATTCTTTAATGTTTTCCACCAAAATTATTTTATCATTTATCATATTTTGGTAATCAGATACTCTCAACTATTCATTTTCATTTTTTTAATTGATTTAGCTTAACTTATTAATTGATTATATTTTATCTTTAATAATATTTTGAATCTTAATACTAATAGCTTTAAAGTATAATGTTCTATTATCCTTTTTCAATAAGTTTTATTACAAATTATAATAGGTTAATATATAATTATTTTCATATTAAGCTTAAAAGGAGATAAATTTTAATGAGAGATGATCCAATTAATCTTAATTTAATATATTCTGACCTGATTTAATAGCTGTTAAAAAAATATGACTTATACATTTAATCAAAGATGTTTCATTTATATTTTCAGTTTCTTAATCTAAAATATTTATATCCTAATTTTTGCAAAAACATAATTTATTTTTACAAAATTTATAATGATACTAAAATACTCCATGAAGAATTAGAATACTTTGCTAACATTTTTTTGTTTTATAATTCTGCCATAACTCTATTAACTCTTCCAAAAAATAATCAATAATCTGATTAGGATTGGTCTAATCTAGATTATAATTCATAATTTTCCAATACCTATAATAATAAGCCAATAGTGCAAATTTAGAAAAAACAGTTGAAAGAAATAGTATAGTAAAGAACAAATTGTATTAAGGTTAAATAGTGGTTGTCTATTGGAAAGTGATAATCCATATATGAATCCAGGCAACTACAGTGGATAATAGAAAAAAGAGGGCAACTGATTTTTACTTGATTGGCATGTAAATTAAGAATTCTATTAATATTAATAAACATAAGAAATGTCCACATATCATTTTCCAAATTTAAGTTGAGTCTGAGTAAAACAAAATTACGATTATGCTTCTAAAAAGAAATTGGATTATTTGTAACCAATGATATCTTCTTCTTAAATGGTTTTGATCTTGAAATCAATGTGATCTTAACACGTATACTACTATTAAGCCTATCATCAAAGTTATTATTAATACTAATATTCCTATCACTTTTAAAGATTAAGGAACCCCCTTGCAATCTTCTGTATTTCTATATTCCTATATTATTGAAAGATGTCCACATTAAGCTATTCCTAAAGATAAATCAAGAGTTGGTAGATAAAATATAAATAAAAAACTTTAAAATATTTTGTTCATTACTTTTTTGTAAATTTTAAAAAAGTTACTATTTATAATTAATTAATAAAGAAAAGTAAGATATTATTTTGAAAAAGCTAATATAACCACTATTGTAATTAAAATGAATAAAATTGCAGATAGAGTTCCAAAAATTAAAATTGTTAGAGAATCTAATTATATTATCTACAATATATAACTTACTCTAGAAATGTCATAAATATTAATGTAAAACAATCCTACTTAATCGATAGAGGAATTTTTATCTCTATTTGAAAAAATAAATCCTAATGTTTAAAACCAATATACAAGAATAAATGTAAAAGCGAATAGTTTATTATTATTAACACTATTATTTTCTTACTCAATAATATCTACTATTATCAAAATTAAATCTTTTAATCCAAATTTGTCTATATTCTTAATCATTTTTATTTATTATTTTTATATAATTTTTAATATTTCTTAAATTTACTTGTTTTTTATTATTATTTTTTTAATCTATTTTATTTTATAAATAAAATATATTTTAAATAATAATTTATAAAATAATTTTATTATTTATTTTACACTTATGAAAATCCTTATTTAGCCTTCTTTTTAAAAATTTAAAAAATTTACATAAAATATTTTAAAATATATAATTATATCTAAAAATCATTAAAAAATATAAAATACACAAAACACAAAAATAAATTCAGAAAATTTATATATTTTTAATTTGAATAAAATATAATTTCATTTTAAAATATTAACTTTTAAAAACAATTATATATTTTTTTTTAGATATATTAATATATTAACAATAAATTAAAATCTAAAATAAAAATGACTATAAATAAAATTTTTACACATTTTTCTTTATAGAAAGTATCTAAATTTTCCTTTTTAAAAATTCACTCTTTTTTTTAAAATTTAATTATTTCCACTTTTATTTTTTATAAAAATTTAATTCCTCTATTAAATATTTTTTCAAGTAAAAATTTTTTTAAATAAAAAAGAAACCTATTAATAATAATTAAAATATTCAAATTTTAATTTATTTATAAAAATTTTAAAATTATATTTATTATAAAAAATTAATTTTCAAAAATAAAAAACGATACCGAAAATACTAAAAAATTTTGCTCTTAAATGCATACAAAAATTTTTCAAAAATATCAACAAAAATTAAAAATTGTTTTAAAAGTATATCCTATGATAATTTTCTTACATAAAATATATAATATAAACATTTTTTAAATTTAAAATATAGTATTATATATTTTTAATTCGTAAATATTTAAAATTATTAATTTCTGAATTTTAAATTTAAATTATTTTATAATATATATATTTATATAATTACAAAAATCATTTTTATAACATTAAAATATATTGTCTTTAACTATAACCCAATTTAATTATATCTTTTTAAAAAAGTTCGTAATATTTTGAAGATTCTATTTATTATTCATTGATTTATGTTCCGTTCGTACTTATTTAATATTATTAGATTTACCTTTGTAAATCCATTAAATATGGTTTAATTTAATAATCAATAGTTAAATCTTAATTTTAAGATAGAATTTATCGAAATTATATAACACAATGTTATTGGGAAATACTAGGATGTTCTGCTAAAATATCAGCAACCTTTTGATTCATAAATTAATAATAAATACTTTTTAATCTCTACCAAATAAAAAAAAAGTTTTTTTTCTTAATGGTATTTTTTCTAAAAAATATAAAGGATTATATTTATTAATATATATTAATAATAAGTATACCAATAAGTTAATCATCTTTAAAAACGTAAATATTCCATTTTTCTTCAGGTAAATGACTATCTTAACTCTCTGAAAATTTTAAAACAACTCCTCTAAAATAATATAAATTAATTACTAAAAAGAATTACTAAACTTTGCTAAAATTCCACTTGTTTACCAACATGGTTATTCTTTTTAAATTTATTTATCTTAATCTTAATTTTTTTATTTTGATCTTGATCTAGATCTGCTTTTATAAAGGTGCTTATTTTTTTTTTAAGATCTCTATAAAAAAGATAATTCTGATTCTTCTTTTTCATTAGGATTAAAACTTTTTTGACTAAAATTTTTGTAATTTTTAGTCTTAATTTTATTTTACATAAAATTAAAATAATTAAATTAATAATATAATAATATAATTAATAATATAAAATATATAATAAAATATAAATATAAATTATGGAACGTGATAATTATGACTTTGTATTTAAACTAGTAATAATAGGTAATTCAAATTGTGGAAAATCATGTCTATTACATTATTTTCTAGAGAACAAATGTAAGTTGATAATAAATAATAAAAGAAAAGAGCTTATCAACTCACACAATCGGGGTTGAATTCGGTACAAAAATAATAAAATCAGGAAACAAAAACGTGAAATTACAAATGTGGGATACAGCAGGTTAAGAGCGATTTCGTTCGATGACTAAAACATATTATAGAGGAGCTTTGGGGGCATTAATAGTATTCGACCTATCAAAGTAAAATTAATAAATATAAATTAGCGTAGAAAGTTATATGAGTTTGGAACAACACTGGATAAAAGATGCAAGAGAATTAGCAAGAAATGATTTAAGTATCGTAGTAATTGGCAATAAACGAGATTTAAAAGATTAAAGAGGAGTAGAAATGAGTGATGCAGCATAGTTTTGTTAAGAAAATAATGTATAATATATAGAAACTAGTGCTGTAACAGGAGAGAATGTGGAAGAGGCTTTTAACCTTTTGAGTAAAACTATCATTTCTAAAATCGAGTAGGGCTAGATTTAGGTTGATGATCTCAAACCACGTTTATTTAATAATAATAGTAGTCTTAATAATAGTACTCTAACTCTCTCCAAGTAGAATACTTAATCTAGCTGTAAATGTTGATTATGTTCATTCTTAATTATCATTATACACTATCTTCGCTATAATTATATTCATAATTATTAAACGCATTTATTATATTCTTAATTACTATATATATATTCATAATTATTATTATATATATATGATCAAACCCATCTGTTGACTAGATTCAAATGATAACTCTTTTTCTCTTTAGGTTTTAATACAACCTTCATATTGGGTCCTAGTTCTTACTAATAATTTCCATATGGCCTTCTCATAGTTTCACTCATAAATTAAGAACTCTTTACATAAATCTTTTCCCTTCTCTCTTTGTCATACTTCTCATTGAGATTGAAGGAAGTAGGACCAGGACACTTAAGTTTCTACTTCGATCTTTCTATTATATTATTTGCTCTTTTCTAATCAGCTTGATATTAACAATTATTTTCCAATGCTTGCATTTCAATATCTCCAAATCTATTAAAAGTTTGAGCTTTAAACATATACTAAATTTAATTTTTGTTGTCTGTTTCAAAAATAGCTTCATTATTATCCTCAGCTTTGTCTTATACAAAATCAATCAACTTTCTTGCATTTTCTAAGCCTTTTCTATTTAGTTTATTGAGGTATTTCTATTTATTATTCATAAAGATGTCTGACTCATTATTAATATTTTCATCATTGCTTTTCTTTGATTAAGGTTATTTGCCTAGGTTTTGTCTTAATTGGTATTAGCCTACTCCTGGAATGTCATTCTACATGTCCTTTAGTCGTAATTGGCTCGACTGGAAAGGGTTACGACCTCCTAGTTCCTTTTCTAGCATTTTAGGGTTGTACTGACCAGGACCAGGAGGCAATACTCTATCAAATAAATTATTAATTAATATTTAATATCTTATATTAAATTATAATCATATTTAAATCATGAAATATTGTAGTATAATTATAAAAATTTAATATATTATTTTGATATTGTTATTACTTATTGGTCTTAATAACAGGGTCTCTGGAAATAGCAGAAAAAGCATAAGTAGCAGTTTTTTTAAGATTAAGTTCAGAATTAATATTACTAGTAGTATTATGGAAAGTGGAATTAAGTATATTATTATTTTAATAAGTACCTGGACCAGGTCCACTATTAACATACTTAGGCTAGAATGGGTTTCTCTAAGTTCCACTGATAAATCCATTATAACCTTTTTTGCTAAAATTTTAACTCTAATCAAGTTTAGATGATCGAACATCATAATGACCTGGGCCAGGAGTATTATCTCCTAAATTAAGCTGGGTTATCAATTAACTTTATTTCATTTCTTGAAGACCTTAATTCAGGTATACTTGCGAATTCATTTTGTTTTAATAGAATCTTAAACCGGAACTATTGAAACTTTTCTTATTTTTTTCCTTTACAATTATTGTTTCGAATTTTGAAGGAATTGTTCCGCTTATTGTTTTCAAATGAGCTTCGTTTAGGAAACCTTTTATTAATTGTCCTCCGATTTGTCCACCTTATGATCGAGCTACTTTAATGTTTTAAAGAGAATTTGTTTAACTTAATTGTTTCATTTAACTCATTACAATTTATAATTTATATTATTATTCATTTATTTTTAATTTAATGAATTATCAAAATATTCAAACATTTTATAACTATTTTATTAGTTTTTATACTTATATTATTAATATAGAAATCATTATTATGGATTTATTTACTATTAAGCTTAAGGATTAAGACTTAATTCTAAATAAATAATTTATAAAATAAAGTGCATTACTATAAGAATTGGTTTAGATTTATTATAAAAATGATTTAAATTAATATATAGTTATTAATTTTGAAAATATAGACATTAAAGTAAATAATCTCAAATGGATTTATTAATTTTTCGAAAATAATGATTGGAATCCCACCAAGATAAAATAACCTTTAAAAACAAATGACATAGAGCAAATTTTAAATAAAAAAGATTACAATTTTATAGTACATTAGAATCTAGAATAAAATAAAGAAATATACTAGCTTTTAAATGACTGTGATTTTTTATAAATTCAGAGGTAATTCAAAATAATAATTAATTTATTTTAAGTTTGAAAGATATTATTTATACAGTGATTGCTGTCAAATATATTTTAAATTAATAAGAACAAATTCATAATAATGGCTTATTAGGCTATTAAAATCTGAAAAAACAAACAAATATTGAAAAGGATTACACTTTGTAATTATAAAAATAATATTAAAATGATTTCCAATAAATAGTAAAAAAACAATGTAATTTTAAATAAAACTACATAAGAGATTGATTATTATATTCATATAAATTTATTATATTAATCAATTTATATTTTTATTATTTTATATATAAAAAAAAGAGCGAAATGTAAATTTAGTGGGATTAGCCAGAAGTAAAATATTTAATATTATAAAAGAAAAAAAGAAGATTAAAGAAAACTATTTAATTATCAGATGAATAAATAGAAAACGAGAAAAACATACTAATTTAAAATAATTATTAATTTAATAATTAAGATTAAAAAAACAGTAGATTTTAAATGGTCGATAGTAATCAAGAGAATGAAAAAATATATAAAAAGAATAAAAAAGAATAATAAAATTAAAATATCAATTAAAGAAAGATTGATAATTTATTTAATAATTTATAATAATAATAATAATAAAAAAGTGGAGAAAAGGAAAAACAATTTTAAGAAATTAGTAAAAACGATTATTTTAAATAGCAAATTAGTAAATATTAAATAATACTTAATATATTAAGA
>Ga0315908_10000549_pt1 | contig 29586 bp, 32 predicted proteins | sample LakEriMetagenome_12_FD_203520 | JGI IMG/M metagenome (GOLD analysis project Ga0315908, IMG submission 203520) | Freshwater fungal communities from buoy surface, Lake Erie, Ohio, United States - Buoy 4 MA124 | ecosystem: Environmental > Aquatic > Freshwater > Lake > Lake biofilm | place: USA...
CTGCGAAGGCATTTAAGCCTTTAGTGTACACTGGTGAGTTCCAAATTGCTGAAGTTACCGTTGACGGTAAAATGTACAGATGTATCTTAAAAGATCTTCAGTTTGACAAAGTATCTGATGCGTTAATCCATCTAGATCTTTTAGAACTAGTAGACGACAAAAAAGTAGTAGCAACCCTACCACTTAAATTTGTTGGAACTTCTGTAGGTGTTAAAGAAGGTGGTAAGCTCGTTATTAAAATCAAGTCTTTAAAAGTGAAAGCCTTACCTAAAGATTTAGTGGAAACAATTAACGTAGACATCACTAACCTTGCACTAAACGCAAACATTAGAGTAGAAGACGTGAAAGCGCCTGGTCTTGAGATCATGAACTCTCCGCGTATTCCTATTGCTTCTGTTGTAATGACACGTCAGTTAAAGCAAGAAGAAGCAACAGCTGCTAAAGAAACTAAAAAGAAGTAATACACTTAACTATAGTTTTAATAAAAAGGCCTTCGCAATTGCGAAGGCCTTTTTTGGTGGAATTATGTTTACCGTGATTAGCTCACAAGTGCTTGTCCTTCTTTAATCCACTCATTTATACCAGGGCTGTAATTAGATACATTGGTATAGCCTTCTTTTACAAGTAAGGAGTATCCAATAGCTGCTCTATCACCACCTTGGCAATGAATAATTACCGGCTTGTCTTTTGGTACTTTATCTAAGTTTTGTAAAAGGGTACCTACAAAAACATTGGTTGCTCCTGCAATATGACCACTGTTAAATTCGGATACGCCTCTGATATCAATTACCTGTGCAGTTGTGTTGGATTTAACCGCATCAATAGATATCATTTTTGAACATAACAACGGAGCATCAGATAGTTCGTTAATTTTTGCAGCATCTACAAAACCATAGATATTGTCAAGACCAATACGCATTAATTTTCTGGTAAGGTCATCCATTTGGCTAGGGTTTGCTACCAGTATAAAAGGTTCGTTGTATGTTACAAACCAACCCATCCATGTAGAAAATGAATTGTTGCCTTGTATATTAATGCTTCCTTCTATAAATCCTTTTTCGAAATCTTGTTTGTTGCGGGTGTCAATTAATTTGATGCCCTTTGCAGTAGCTGCTTTTAAATCTGATTTAGATAATTCTTTAATGGTAGGAACCTCAGTTAACAAAGGACGATCTACTTTATTAAGTTCCTTCATTTTTGCAAAATACTTAGGCGGCTCTGGCTGATCTGTTAATAAGAAATCAATAAAACCAGCTTTATTGGTTCCGTAGCTAAATGCCCAGTTTCTTTTTTTCTCGTAACCCACTGTTGTACTTGGAACGGCACCTAATGCTTTACCACACGCAGATCCTGCGCCATGGCCTGGCCATACTTGAATAAATTCTGGTAAGTTGGCAAAGAGGTTAATAGACTGATACATTTGTTCGGCACCTTTATCTTGTGTACCTACCATGCCTGCTGCTTTTTCTAATAAGTCAGGGCGTCCAATATCACCTACAAAAACAAAGTCGCCGGTAAATAACATAACGGGCTCGCTGCTTGCTGGGGTATCGGTCAATAAAAAACTAATACTTTCGGGCGTATGTCCTGGGGTATGTAATACTTCAATTTTTAAATTACCCACCATTAACTCCATGCCATGCTTAAGGCCTTCGTGCGCAAATTCATACTGCCATCCTTCGCCACCCTCATCAGATAAATACATTTTAGCGCCTGTTACAGCAGCTAGTTCACGCGCGCCACTTAAAAAATCGGCGTGTATATGTGTTTCAAAAACATGCGTGATTTGCATGTTGTTTTGCTTGGCAATTTCTAGGTACGTGTCTATGTCACGCTTTGGATCAATAACAGCTGCAACGCCGGCTTTTTGACATCCAATAAAATAACTCGCTTGTGCTAAGGTTTTGTCGTAAACGTGTTGAAAATACATAAGATCGTTTTTAAGTGCTTTATTTGAATACTGCAAAGTTGATGCATCCAAAAACATTTTTTTGTGACAAATATCACCTTACTACATTAATAGCCAGCCCTTAAGTAACTCCAACCTTGTTCTTGTTTTAAAATCACTTCGCCTACGCCCGATGGCACCGTAAATACAGATGGTATAAGCATTTGCTTTGTTATACCATATTTACCCATGGTGTTTTCACAAGCGTTAAATACAACACCTTTTTTAGACAACTGTTCTACATCATTGACTAAATGTGATTTTGACGCTACTAAAAAATCAAGAGCTCTACCATGCACCACCACCTCAATTTGTAAATGCTCGGGCCAAATTTTAGATAGATTTTTGATGTTACCAATAACGCCACCCCATGCAGCCGTATCGGCACTATTAAGTTGTATGACCACTTTGTGTGAAGTTGTTGCTGTACTGTTTTGAGCAATGGCAATTGAGCCAAAACCCAAAAAGCAAAATGCAAACAAAAGGATTGAGTTTTTCATATCCCACAATTTAATTCATTTTTATACTTTTATGACGTAAAAATTGGGTTGGTGACATTTATCACCTATCTTTTATTTTTATAAAGGCACTTTTGTGTCAAATTAAAAATCATGGAAATAATTGGATACCTAGCATCCATTTTAATTGGAATTTCACTGGGCCTTATTGGTGGTGGGGGTAGTATATTAACGGTACCTGTACTTGTGTACTTATTTGGTGTTGATCCGGTACTCGCTACTGCCTATTCTTTATTTATTGTAGGTGCTAGTAGCCTTGTAGGTGCATGGCCTAAATACAAGCAAGGTTTTGTAAATATTAAAACAGCTATCATATTTGGTATCCCTTCTATTGTAGCGGTATTTGCTACCAGAAAATATTTGGTACCAGCCATACCTTCGCAGCTTGGAACCATAGCAGGTATTGAAATTACCAAGCCACTACTAATGATGATGCTTTTTGCAGTACTCATGGTAGCCGCTTCTTTTTCTATGATTCGTTCTAAGGCTTCAAAAAATGAAGAAGAGCCAGCCGAGCAAAAGTTTAATTACCCCGTTATTTTAATTGAAGGAGCACTTGTAGGTATGCTTACTGGCCTTGTAGGTGCAGGTGGTGGATTTTTAATTATCCCAGCGCTAGTGATGCTTAGCAAACTGCCTATGAAACAAGCTGTGGGCACATCATTACTTATTATTGCAGCAAAATCACTGATTGGATTTACGGGTGATTTAGGCAACAGCACCATGGATTGGACCTTATTATTATCGGTAACAGCACTAGCCATTAGTGGTATTTTTATAGGTGATAGACTCAGTAAAAAAATTGATGGCAACAAACTTAAAAAAGGGTTTGGTTGGTTTGTGCTAATTATGGGTCTTTACATTATTGCACAACAATTATTTTTTCCTACAGGCGGAACGCATTAATTGAATTCATTAATTTTTTAAGGCAAGATGTTAGCAAGAAATTTTACAATAGCATTATTGTTGTGCGCTGTAACTGGCTATGCGCAGCACCAAGAGCTTACCGAAGACCCTAAGTTATGGGGTAAATCTGGAAGGCAATTGGACAGCAGTAGTTTATTGTACCGTTTTCAAATGGGTAATATCCACGGACATTTACGCAATTTTTTTAGTTCCAATTTTAATAAAAATAGTGACATAGAATATGCGCAGGCAGTGGGTGGTGGAATTCAATTTATTTCTAAACCGGTGTACCATGTAAAGCTAGGCGTAAGTGGTTTTTTTGTGTACGATGCCTTTTCATCAGATCTTACCAAAGTGCATCCCTTATCAGGAACATTAAACAGGTATGAGCTTGGGCTATTTGATCTTACAGATCCAGCCAATAAAACAGATATAGACCGACTAGAAGAATTATACCTTCAATACCAAAAAAATAAAATCACAATTACAGTAGGTAAACAATTACTCAATACGCCATTTATTAATTTACAAGATGGACGCATGCGTCCTACCGAGGTACAGGGTTTTTGGCTTCAGCATAAAAACAATGAAACCAAATGGTATGCAGGTTGGCTTAATAGGTTTTCGCCACGTAGCACAGTGGCATGGTATAAAACTGGCGAGTCTATTGGGCTTTACTCGGTGGGCGTTAATATAGACGGCACAAAATCGGGGTATAAAAATGAACTTAAATCGAGTGGCGTTGCTCTTATTGGTGCAGAACTAGGCGTATTAAAAAATCATAAAATTCAGTTGTGGAATCAGTTTGTAGAAAACATGTTTAATACCAGCATGTTGCAAATTGATAAAACACCCACGAAAAAACAACCGTTTTATTATGGCTTGCAATTGATAGCGCAAACGGTGGTAAACAAGGGCGGTAACAATGAGGTTTCTAAAACTTATTTTAATCCAGGTCAATCGTCACTTGTAATAGGAGCGAGGCTTGGTAAAAAAGTAGGTGCATGGGATTATTCGATGAACTATACGCGCATTACCAAAAAGGGGCGTTACTTAATGCCACGCGAGTGGGGACGTGATCCTTTTTATACTTTTTTAATGGGTGAAAGAAATGAGGGCATGGGTGATGTAAGTGCTTATGTGGTTAAAGCAAAGTATGCAGCGCCAAAGCTTCCGTTAACCTTAAATATGGGTGCGGGTTATTATAGCCTACCGGACATTACAAATTATGCGCTTAATAAATACAGTTTCCCATCTTATATGCAGTACAATATAGATGTACGCTATGCTTTTACTGGTTTTTGGAAAGGTTGGGAGGCGCAACTGATCTATTTTTATAAAGACGCTACGGGAAATACGTATGAAAACCCAAAGAATTACATCAATAAAGTGGATATGGCTCATTTTAATTTTATCTTAAACTTTCATTTTTAAACAATCCTTGGTACACTGCTTTGTGATAAATGTCACGTTTTATGTAAAAAAATAAGTTGAATTTAGTTCCCTAACATTGCCATATGAACCAAAATAACCGTCGAAACTTTATTAAAAATGCCGCTGTGCTGGGCTTTGGCGTACCTGCTGCCATAGGTCCGGTGTCTGCTGCATTTGCGGCTTCAGATAGCGCAAGCGGTGCCGAGGCTGGCAACCAACAGGCGCCCAATCAATTTAGCCTTTTTATAACCACCGATTTGCACGCGCAACTTCATACCCACGACGAGTTTTTTTGGGAAAATGAAAAGGCGGTGTATAAAAAACGCGGTGGACTTGCGGTATTAAAAACAATGATTGATCGTTTGAGGGCACAGCATCCGCAAAATATCTTGTACGATGGTGGCGATTATTTTCATGGTCATGGTGTTGCTTCTATGTCGGAAGGAGAAGCGCTTATTCCACTCATGAATGCTTTTAATTACGATTTAATTTTACCAGGTAACTGGGAAGTGGTGTATAAAAAGAAAAAAATGCTCTATGATATGGGGCATTCTAATGCTGCAAAAATTTGTGCCAATATGTGGCATAAAACAAATGATGCAGACAATGGCACGTTAATTTATCCGCCCTATTGGATTAAATATATCGCTGGTGCTAAAGTAGGCTTTATTGGTTTTACAGATCATCTGGTGCCTAAGCGTCAATCACCTGCATACAGCGAGGGTATTGGTTTTACGCATGCCACAGATAATGTAGCAAAGTATATTAAGTACCTCCAAGAAGTAGAGGGTTGTGGTATTATTTTTGTTGTTACCCATATGGGTCTCGCACAGCAGGTTGGTTTAGCCAACGACCCAAATATTGCCGGTACCGATTTTATTATTGGTGCTGATACCCATGAAAGGGTGCGCGTGCCCATACAAGGCAAGTATACAAAAGTAGTAGAGTGTGGTGCATTTGGTTCTTTTTTGGGAAAATTAGATGTTACCGTAAAAGACGGAAAAATAGATAGCTATCATTACGCGCTTTTAGATGTTGATCCTGTAAAATATCCGGCCAATAAAAAAATGTTAACCCTCGTAGACACAGCAGCAGCGCCGTATGCAGCTTCTTTACAAAAAGTACTGGGCTACACTGCAACGCCACTGGTACGTTATTTTGTTTTAGAAACACCGATGGATAATTTAATTACCGATGCAGTAATGTGGAAGTTTAAACCGGACGTAGCACTTAGCAATGGATTTAGATTTTGCCAACCACTAGCCGTACCGCTCGGTGCACAAAAAGTAGCCATTACCAACGAGTTTTTATGGAATATGTTACCCGTAGATTCTACGGCTAAAACAGGCGAGGTAACGGGTCAACAAATACTAGAGTGGCTCGAAAAAGAACTCGAAAATGCATTTGCCACAGATCCTAGTAAAAGATTTGGTGGATGGTTTGTGCGTTTTGCAGGCATGGAAGTGAACTGTACCATTGGAAAACCAAAAGGGCAGCGCGTTAACACTGTAAAAATTAAGGGACAGCCACTTGATAAAAATAAAATGTATAAAATTGTGGCTTGTGAAAGAGAGGGTGATCCTAACGATACACTTTGTAGAATAGAAAAAGTAAGTAATCCGGTAGCTACTCAAATTACATTACATACGGTAATAGAAGAATACCTAGCTGCTAATGGTGTTGTGTCACCAAAGCTTGAGGGGAGAACCATTGCAACCGATCAACCAGCCACATTGTTAACCCAACTACAAGGAACCACTTACAACTTTAAATAATTTTTATAACCATGAAAAAACAATACATAATACTCATTGGTGCAGCTGCACTTGTGCTTATTTATTTTATGGTAAGTTTTATACGTGGCGACATTTTTAAAATGGACAACACGCTTGCGGTAACAGATAGTACCTGGGTAGCACCCAGTATTTACACCGATAATACGGTGAGCGGTGAGGAGCGTAAACTGGTAATTTACGGTCAAGATTTAATTGCACATACGGCAAAATATTTAGGACCTAAGGGAAGCGTGGCACAAATTACCAATGGCATGAACTGTCAGAACTGTCATTTACAAGCAGGGGGCAAAGCATGGGGTAATAATTACGCGGCTGTTTTTTCGACGTATCCAAAATTTAGAGATAGAAGTGGACAAATAGAAAGTATTTACAAGCGTGTAGCTGATTGTATGGAAAGAAGTTTAAACGGCACAGCGGTAGATAGTAATAGTAGAGAATTTAAAGCCATATACGCTTACATTAAATGGATAGGTCAAGATGTACAAAAAGGGCAAAAGCCATATGGTTCGGGCATTGAAAAGCTAGCCTATTTAGACCGTGCTGCAGATCCTGTAAAAGGTAAGCAGGTATATACCACGCAGTGTATGAGTTGTCATGGCGCTAATGGTGAAGGACAATTAACACCTGAAGAAACTGAATATGCGTACCCGCCATTATGGGGGGCAAATAGTTACAACGATGGCGCAGGGCTTTATAGGATTAGTAGTTTTGCAGGTTATGTAAAAAACAACATGCCTTTTGCCATTGCATCACATAATAATCCAACATTAACCAACGAGGAGTGTTGGGATGTGGCTGCCTATGTAAACAGCCAGCCCCGCCCACATAAAAATCAGGGTAATGACTGGCCCAAGTATGATAAAAAGCCACTAGATTTTGCTTTTGGTCCTTACGCCGACGATTTTTCTGAAACACAGCATAAGTATGGGCCGTTTAAACCCATTCAAAAATTTTATAAAAAATAAAAAAACAAACAAGCATGATGGAACAAATTCAACAACCCTGGCCCTGGTATGTAGCGGGTATTTTAATTGGACTTATAGTTCCAGCACTTCTAATTTTAGGGAATAAAACTTTTGGTATTTCTTCTAACCTACGGCATATCTGTGCGGCTTGTATTCCAGCGGGCATTCCATTTTTTAAATACGATTGGAAAAAGGAAGTATGGAATTTCTTTTTTGTAGGTGGTATTTTTGGTGGTGCATTTATTGCCAATGCTTTTTTAATGACAGGTGCACCTATTGAGGTAAGCCCTGCGTTGCAAAGCGAGTTAGCGGGTTATGGACTATCTGATTATAGCTACATGTTACCAAAGGAGCTTTTTAGTTTTGAATCATTACTTACTGTAAGAGGTTTTATTATTATGGTAGTGGGTGGATTTTTAGTAGGCTTTGGTACGCGCTATGCAGGTGGTTGCACATCGGGGCATGCCATTATGGGACTTAGCAATTTACAATGGCCATCATTAGTAGCTACCATTAGCTTTATGGCTGGCGGATTTTTTATGGCAAACATTATTTTACCTTGGATTTTATCCTTATAAATAGTTAACAATGAACAACGAAAAAGTACAAAATATAGATAGCAATACAGCTTGTGTTAATGAATCGACGCAGCAACACCCAGCATGGTATAATTTAAAATACGCAGCAGTGGGTATTATTTTTGGAATTGTTTTTGTGAAGGCCGAAATTATTTCATGGTTTAGAATTCAGGAGATGTTTAGACTACAAAGCTTTCATATGTTTGGTGTGATTGGAACAGCGGTAGTAGTAGGTGCGATCAGTGTTTTTTTAATTAAAAAACTAGACATCAAAACCATCCATGGCGAAAAAATAAAAATTGCCGATAAAGAATTTAACAAGGGTCAAATTTATGGTGGCTTGTTGTTTGGATTTGGTTGGGCATTAACAGGCGCTTGTCCGGGTCCATTATTTGCACATATTGGCGCCGGATTTTATGCGGTACTCGTAGTGATATTAAGTGCTGTTGCAGGTACCTGGACCTACGGATATTTTAGAGATAAGCTACCACACTAGTGGTAGCTTATCTTATTTTTTAATCCATTCGATGCTGTTGCGGTGCAGGATAATCCAACCATTTTTTTCCATCTTTTTCATGAGGCGGCTAATCACTTCGCGTGAGCTGTTAAGGTCTGATGCAATTTCTTGGTGGGTTAGTTTTAAGATAGGGCCAAATTTTTCTACTTGTTTTTTTAGATAAAACTCAAGGCGTTCATCCATGTTTTTAAACGCTACTTCGTTTACTGTTTTAAGCAGTTCTTCGTAGCGGGTGCGGTAGGTTTTAATAACAAAGTAGTGCCAGCTTTTAAACTCGGAGAGCCATTTGTCCATAAACTTAATAGGTATGGACAGTAGGGTTACATCGGTGAGGGCTTTGGCAAGTACCTGGCTTTGTTCGGCCTGAAAACTACATACCATGGAAACGGCGCATGCCTGACCTGGTGATATGTAGTACATGAAATATTCGTCACCTTCTTCGTCTTCTTGGTAGAGTTTAACGGTACCTTCTACGACCATCATGGTAGCGCGTATTTGTTGCCCCACTTTTAATAGAGAAGTGCCAGCAGGTATTTCCTTGATTTCTGCATGTTCCAGAATGGCTTCGTACAAACCATCTTCTAAATTAGGAAAGAGGGTTTTTAGTTGATCCTTGGTAATCATAGTTGCAAGGTACCTGTTTTTCTGTTTTTTAAGTACATTTGGCCCTCACGCAGTACGCATGCATAAATTTTTAATAGTAGGACTTGGAAACATTGGTGCCGAATACGCGCACACCCGCCACAACATTGGTTTTGATGTGGTGAGTGCTTTTGTGCTAAAGCATGGCGGCATGTTTAAAAACGACCGCTTAGCAGACGTGGCCACGGTTAGCTGGAAGGGCAAGCAATTTGTGTGCATTAAACCTACTACGTACATGAACCTAAGTGGTAAGGCTTTTAAATACTGGATGGACAAAGAAAAATTGGAGCCCAGTCAAACCCTTACCATTGTTGATGATTTAGCATTACCCTTAAATAAAATGCGTTTGCGCGGCAGCGGATCTGACGCGGGGCATAATGGACTAAAAGATATTCAGCTCATGCTTGGTACCGATGTGTATCCAAAGCTTAGGTTTGGAATTGGCAATCAGTTCCCAAAAGGTGGTCAGGTAGATTTTGTATTAGGTAAATGGTTACCTAACGAGCAGCCTGTGATTGCGCAAAAAATAGACAAGAGCATTGAGATGATTGAATCTTTTGCTGCCATTGGACTGGACCGAACCATGACTATTTGTAACGCCCTTAATTTTGAAATTTAATTTGTTATGAAAATATTTTGTGTAGGACGTAATTACGCAGCCCATGCCAAAGAATTAGGCAACGCGGTACCTGAAGCGCCCGTTATTTTTATGAAACCCGATACGGCGGTATTACCAAAAGGGGCGGACTTTGTATACCCTAGTTTTACCTCTGATTTACATTACGAAATTGAACTGGTGCTACGCATTGGCAAAACCGCCAAAAACGTTAGCGCAGCTTACGCCCTTAGCTGTGTAGACGCCATTACGGTAGGGATCGACTTTACTGCCCGCGATGTACAAGCCGATTTAAAAGCCAAGGGCTTACCCTGGGAAAAAGCCAAGGCCTGGGACCATTCGGCAATTGTAGGGGAGTGGAAGCCTTTTAATGCAGAAGCTGCCGGTGCTGATATTTTGTTTTCATTGACCAAAAACGGCCAAACCGCACAATCGGGCACCACCCAAGACATGATTTATAGCTTTGAAACGCTCTTAGAACACATATCTGGCTACTTTACCCTATCCCCCGGAGATCTTATATATACAGGCACTCCTGCCGGCGTAGGCCCCTGTTTACCGGGCGATACCCTAACCGGTTTTTTAGGGGAAGAGAAATTGTTTGAATTAGCTATCAAGTAAAAACATTTAAGCCCTATATTTGCAGCCCTAAATGGACCTCTTGGCGAGGTAGCTCAGTTGGTTAGAGCACAGGATTCATAACCCTGAGGTCACGAGTTCAAATCTCGTTCTCGCTACAAAGCCTCCCCGAATTTTTCGGGGAGGCTTTTTTAATGCGACACAACGGCGGGTGCTTGCACCCGAAAGTTGGGGAGCGTTAAAAAAGCCAACTGAACGCGAAGCGTTTGGTTGTAAGGCTTTCGGTAAGGCGAACTACGAGGATGACAATGCGCAGCATTGGCAATCCGGTCTCGCTACATGAAAATCAAGGACTTACGTTAAATCGTGGGTCCTTTTTTGTTTCTGCGTGAGGTTTTGCATACTAAACAACTAGCCAAGTTGAAAATCTGTAAATACGGTAATAAAAAAACCTACTCAATATTATATTGAGTAGGTTTTACCTTCATTAAAACTCTAAGGTTTTTATATATTTTTAAAAATGGCTACTACTACCTGAAGCAATACATTGCCATTTACCATTTCTTTCCATAAAAGTATCTGTCCAATTAGTTGTTTTTGTATAATCTTTACCCGCTTCATCTGTTCCCTTTGTTACATGAGATCCAACTATCGAAGCTACATTATCACCATAAAAAGTAACGCTCATATCGCCATTAACAACACTATTTATTGTTCCTTTTGTATCACTTAGTGATTTTAGAACTTCCGCTTTACCTTGTTTAACACCTTTATCGTTAAAACCCGAGAAATCATCAGCAAGAAGATCATCATTAAATTTAACGCCATGATCTTTATCTAAGTTTGATAAATTCCAAGATGCTTCAATTCCCTTTAATTTTGTCTCCAACTCTGTTTTATCAACTGTGCTTGTTGTTGCAGTGGCCGTTTCAGTTGTTGGAGTAGGAGTTGTACAAGCAACTAATGATGCTGATACAAGAATACATAATAATAGTTTTTTCATTTTCTTTATTTTTTATTTTAAAATTGATTGATAAAATATTTTGAATATTAAATTACCATTTACCTAATAGTACTCTAGTTCTAGATTTTGTATAGGTTCTTATTTCTTTAACTGAATTTGCATATTCTTTCTGCAAATCCTCATTAAGTGGTTTAAATTTAAATTTTGATGAAAAGTCTTTATGACTAACTACAACATAATGAGTTGTACCGTCAGTCATTCTTCTGCTAAGACTACCCAAAATAAGGCGGGTATTTGGAGGTAAATTTTTACTCCAATGAGCATCAAATTTTTCTTTAAAAAGTTTGCTATCTGTTATTTTTTGAAAAATAACATCTTGTACTAAATAATTTGTATTACTCTCATCACCAAAGCTAGATAATCTAGTACCTGATCCAGATTCTCCATCTATACAAAATTTTGAAAGCTCTGACTGAAATAGTTTCCATGATGCATCATTTGGAGAATCATATGCAACTCCCATGGCCTCAGGTGTTCCAACAAAAATTACTTCATGAGTTGCATCATCATTACTTTTGAAATGGTTTTGATATAAATAGACAGAAACTCCCTTAATTAAATGCTCTTTTTTACCAAAATAGTCATTGTATAATTTTAAAACTGTTTGTTCGTTTTTGGGTTCTACATTAAAAGTGTAAGATGTAAACATGGTTGTTTGCGCACTAAGATTAGAAATGGCAGCAAAGAAGACCGTTAAAAAAATAAATATTTTTTTCATACATGTTGGTTTAGAAATAGGGTATAGCCCATTTCAATGATTAAATAAGTTTCTTAGGAATGATAGAGATTACAAGAATTGTAAATAGAGCTGTTGCGTTAGAATTGCAAAAGAGTGGGTGATTTACTTTTAGAAGGTAAGTTATATTTTTAATATTTGATGTACCCCACCTCATTTAGTACATTATTAAATTATAAACATGACATAATTTTCATATTCCCCTACCACCTCCCAATCTCTTTACCCCAATACTCCCAAATCATAACCATAGCCATGGTATCAAGTTCGCAATAGCGGAGTAGTGCTTGGCGGTATAGCTCTCTTTCCGCATCTGTCATGTTAGCAAACTGCAGGTAGGCGTATGCTATCATGGCGGCACCTCCATTATCTAAGTTGCTCAAATTACCTTCGGCTTCTATTTCTTCCATAGCCTTTTCATCAAAAATTGCTGGCAAGGTTTTGTAAGGGTTCATGCCTTTTGTTGCATCTATCCAAATATGCGGATCCTTTAAGTTAAGGCTAGGCATGCTAGGGGTTGCATAAATAGGCTTGCTATACTTTTCTGTTAGATAATCGGAACTTTTAATAATAGCGGGTAAAATATCTTTTATTGAATTAGATCCTTTAGCGTGTAAAGAATAAAAATAAAGCAACACAAAATCCCACAGGTCTTGCATATTGTTGCTAGGTATCCATTTTTCTCCTGGGGTATCTTTTGTAGGGATTGTTATTTCTCTAATAAATGCCATCAATTCTTCTTTGTCTGGAACCGTTGCTGTTGTTTCTTGATAGAGTTGTTTGTATAGGAGGTTTAGATATGTGTTTTCATGTTTGTGAAACCTGAATATGGTTCCATGTACGCCAGCTAAATCGTTTTTAAGATGCCTTACAAATTCGTAGTTAGGAAAAGCACCTTTTTCAAAATTGAGGTATTGATTTTTATGTTCGATGTTACCTGCTGCATCCATTAAGTGGTATGAGTACTGAAATGCAATAGCCTCGTAGGGCTGTCTACCCTTATGAAATGGGAGCGCCACCATGGTGGTTTCAAAGTCTATGAAATGGTATGGGGCGGGTAGGCTTTCAAATAATTCGGTAAGTCCTTCAATGTCTAGGTGCGGGTTATAGTCTTGTTTCTTTGTTTTCTCTACCTGTATTAATCTGCGTTTGGTGGGGTCGACTTAGTGATAGTCTATAATTCAAGAACAGATCGATCAAACTTTATTGGTTAAATAACTAAACTAACTTAACGCTTCAAAAGTGAGTTAATTATGTTTTTTATGATTCTTAATGGTGATAGTACAATATAGCCAACTTTGTATCTAATTGATAGATTTTTATACTGTGTAATTAATTTATTTATAAAATCGGTTTCTATAAAAAAGCTTTCTTTTTCTACTTCATTTGGTACCAATATTTTAGCATCAGAAGCTATTGCAATTATATATTCACCTTCTGGTTTAGTTGTTTTTTGAATATGCTCAAAACCACCATTATACCATAGCATAGATTGTTCAGAAGTATTTGAATCCACGTAGATGTATGATCCAGTTATAAATTTTTGATTAAATATTGTAGAATTAATGAAATATGTATTTATTAATTCTACAAATTCTTTTTTATAAAGTTCCTGAATATGAAATTTATTAATGGTGCCTTTTAAATCAGTATATATATGTTTATCTGGCGTCGAGATAATTAAAATTCCGTCTGGTTTTAATACTCTTTTTAATTCTTTAAGCATTTCATGATGCTTATTATGATGCTCAATAGTTTCAAAACTTACAACTACATCAAATGATGCGCTTTCGTATGGAATATTTGATGTATCTCCTTGTTTAAATTCGATATTTTCAGATTTATATTTTAGCTTAGCTTCATCTATCGTATTTTTATCGATGTCAACACCTGAAATTTTATTGGCAAATTTTGATAATAAGTTTGTGCCATAACCTTCTCCACAAGCAATGTCTAATACAACTTTATTAGAACAAAAAAATTGTGCAATTTTGTAACGGTGCAAATGCTCAGCCATACTTTGGCTTAAATCTCCTTGTTCTAATCTTTCTCCAGTTGGATTTTTTGAAAACATATTAATTATTTATGTACAGGTTCTTTAGTTATACAAAATTAATGAATTATTTGTTTCTATTTCGACTTAACTGTAACGAGTAATTCGCTATCAAAAATGGCAGCTGGTGAAATAACAATTTCTTGGGTTGGTATTTTATTAGGATATCGTTTTTTCATGATTTCTTTTACGCGTGTATCCGATAAATCAAATTCTTTAAGTTTTTGTAGTTTCCCGATTTCAATGTCAGCCGCTCGCTTATATATTTTCCATACTAACTCGGAGCAGTAAATTCTACTGTCAGACCATTCAAATGTTGTGTCGTAGGGTTTTCCTTTAAATTGATCACCTATCTGCTTCATTTTAACTAAAACATCAGGTGTAATTATCTTTTCAGCATTTTTTAGTCGCTTTATTACGTAACTATTATTTTTTCCTCTAGCAATCCACTCCATAATTGGCGTTAGTTTTACTGGACCAATTGCTTCATATACAAATAAGTTATTCCCCTTTTTATATATAATCCCGCAATGCGAATATTTAGATTTCGTAGCAAGCTGTATGGGTTTACTTTGCTCTGATTTTGAGGTATGAAAAATGATATCTCCATCTTTTATTTCTGCTTCAGTGTTTCCTTTTGCAAATAAACCGCCTATAATTAAAACAATGAAAAGTGAACTAAAAACTACTTTTTTTCTCATATTGCAATTAATTTTTTAAGGGTTTATTTCAATAGGTGTACCAACATCAACTGCATCATATAATTCATCAATTTCTTTGTTGGTAATACCCATGCAGCCTTTTGTCCAATCAATAAGTCTATGAAATTTACCTATAGCACTATAACTTTTATGAAGACCATGAACTAGTATTTGTCCTCCTACTTCCTTTTTATGTCTTCTTGCATTTAATATGTCATTTTTATTGGGGTAAGAAACATATAAGTACTTGTGGTATAATTTGTGCGGACCCTTGTTTGAGATGGAATATAATCCTTCAGGTGTTTTATAATCTCCTTCAAATTCCTTTTTTCCTATAGGATTTTTGCCAATTGATATCTTAAATGTTTTGATGATTTTACCCTTAGAATATGTATTTAATTCTCTGGTAGACTTTTTAACTACAATTTTATCAATTTTTGTCCCCTTTTCAATTTTAGCATCTTCATAGTAGTAAAAAATAATCAAGCATGCTATAAAAGTTGGGATCAGAATTCTTAAACTTTTTTTCATGAAATTCCTTTTTGATTAACAATAGGATTACCATTTTACCAATTCTCTATCCAAATCTATCTTCTTTAATTCGCCATTGCCGCCATGTATATAATAATGTTTTGCTAAATTTTCACCGATGGCTTTAACAAAAGCAGACTTAATTTTGGATATTTTTTCAACCGCAGAGCTTTTAGTTACATTTACCATATCATCAATTCTACCTTTCATTTCTTCGAAAGCTCCTATACTTGACAAATTGCTATATATTTTATAGAGCTCTTCTCTATAATCGCATAAAAAGCTTAAGCCAATACCCTCTGGGTGATTAAGGTAAAGTCTATATAATGCCTTTTCTAAAGGCCTAAGTTTAATTTCAATATTTCCAAAATCGGGAAGGAATATTCTGTTTTTATTATCAATTACAAGATTACTTAAAGGAGTATTTTGCTTAAAATTTTGTGAGAATAACATTTTGACCCGCAAAGATTCCATGATATTTAAAGCGTGCTGTATTTCTGCAATAGATAGTTTGCCTCTTAGTTTGTTCATGCAGTCTGGACATATATCTGCAGTTCTCAATTTAAGAATTATATTCTTTTTTTCTAGACAAAGGTCATTTATACATCCAATTGGATCTAGATGTACCGAGCATCTAGCCTCATTGTAATCATTAAACATGTGCTTTTGTAATACTAGGGCTATCACTTCAAATGCAATTGGGAAGGAGTCTTGACATTTTATAAAATGATTCCAGTCTGAAGTATGAATGAAACCATTAAACGGCATCTTTTCATCTAAAGAAGCAAACCAGTTATTCGTGTTTGAAACCTCGGTTAATAGTAGAACAAATTCATTGTTGGGTATATTGTTGTTTAACCTGTAGGTGTTACATTTATCAAAGATGGTGGTCCATTTTGTTGTTTTTCTTGAAAATGGGAAGGAAAAGATTTTTAGTGGTCGTGAATCATATACATTTATAGATCTTTTTGGTGGATATTTATAATTTTCAATCTGTGCAGACGCTTGTATTGATGTTCCAAAAATATCTTTGTGAAGCACTTTGCTTTCTATAACATCTTCTACTGTAAAGTTTACTATGTTATTGCTATCATAATAGAATTCAATAGGACCGCTAATAGCCTGTAATAAATCAACCACTTCTGAAAAAGTATCTTTCCCAACTTCACCATCTTTGATTAAATGTACCTTCATAATTAATCTTCAAAAAAGTTATTTAAATTCCTATTTGCGCGTTTCTTACTAAAGTAACTACCCACAGATTTGTCTAGTTTGTCCCATACATCATTTTTCATTTGAGTTTTTTCAAAAGAAAAGCTATTTTGGCTTTTTATAGACATGGAGGCAGCCACATCTACCGCATCTAAAGTTGCTCCAATAAAACTAAAAGTCCATTTACCTGTTTCCTCTAGCTTGGAGATCATATTACGAATTTTCTCTAAGTTATACTTTTTTGATGCATTTTCGTAGCCATCTGTAAGAATTACGATAATTGCTGTGGTAGGTATTAAACTTGTAGCTATTTGGCGCTCAATTTCGCTAATTGTTTCTCCAACTGCGTCTAATAGAGCAGTAGAGCCGTTTGGTCGATAGTTTTCATAATTAAGCATTACTATTTCCTTTGGGTTTTGTTGGAAATAATGGTGGTTTACATGCGTATTAAATGTTGTTAAACCCATTGTGATATCTTCCTCAACGAATTCTAAGGATTTATGCTTAATCCTATTTACTTGCTCATTAAATCCATTGATGGTGCTGTCTACGCAGTCTATCATAGATCCGCTTTTGTCCACTACTAAGTGGTAGATTGTTTTTCTGATTTTCATAATTATTGGTTGTTTATTAATTTGATATAAATAGTTTGGGGATAGTATCCTTCAAAAACATACTCAGTTACTGGGCATAGCCAGAGTTGATGATTAAATAGTGCTCCTTTAAATTGATCTACTTTGTAATAGGCGCCATAATTAACTTTGGCATGGCCAATCAAATCAAGCAGCTCTTGATTAAGTCCAAGGCCTATTTTATTCAGCACTGCATCTGAACCTTCAAACTGGCTTGTGCTAATTTTAAGTGTGGCACGGTTTTGGCAATTAGATACATAATCTAAAAAAGTGTCGGCTCCATCTACCATCATAAGGTTAGCTTTAGTGCCTAATCCGGCGTTTAAAAACTGTGGTAGGTCTGCAAACCAAATTTCGTTTTCTTTGTAAAAGAAAGTGTTTTTGTTACGGCGGCATGTTGTGTTTGTGTAGGCATATCTATTAATTTAGAATACAAAAGTAGCCTTAGTATATGCCTCAATTTTTTCTCTACAAGCTTGTAAGGGGACTGTATATGAACGAATAAACAATTATAAATTAATTAACTAATCATTTGTTCAAAGACCATTTATTTTCAATTCATTTGTATTATATAATATTTTACTATGAAAAAACTATTGTTTTTACTGTTGGCATTATTAGTGATACAAACCATTGCGATTAGCCAAGTTTTATCTGAAGAAGAAGCTAAGCTATATAGACTCATTATGGAGTATAGAAGTGAAAAAGGATTGCCTGTTATTGCGCTATCAAAGTCATTGACAAAAGTTGCTCAAATTCATGTAAAAGACCTTAATGAAAACTATAGTGGGTCAACATCTTGTAATATGCATAGCTGGTCAAATAAAGGTAATTGGACCTCTTGTTGTTACACTTCTGATCATGCCCAAGCTGAGTGTATGTGGAATAAGCCCCGTGAATTAACTGCATATAGAGGAAATGGGTATGAAATATCTTTCGGATCTTGGGGGGCTCCTGCTGATGCTCAAGGTGCTTTAAATGGATGGAAAAGAAGTCCTGGTCATAATGGTGTTATTATTAATAGCGGAATTTGGAGAGATGAATGGAATGCGATAGGAATTGGGTTGTCTGGAGGTTACGCTGTTGTTTGGTTTGGTAAAGAGGTTGATCGCTAATTGTATAAATCATTAAATTAACAAGATGAATCGTAAAATAAAAATTTCAATTGTGGTGCTGCTACTTTCCTTGATTGGATCTTATTTCATATATCAATCGTTTAGGAAAATTGGGTTAAGTAATTATCAAAGTGTTGCAGTAAATTATGGAATAGAAATTGATTTGGCAGCAGAGCGACACGATGTATCACCTGCCTTTTTAAAGTCGCTATGTGCTTTGGAATCTTCGGGTAAAAGTAGGCCAGGAAGTAGATTTGAGCCTCATGTATATGCTAAATTAAAGAAGTTAAAAAGAGGAGAGATTTCTAAATATGACGGTTTAAATCAAGCTGATTTAGCAAATTCTTCTGACAATGCATTAAGAAATTTAGCAACTTCATGGGGGCCATTTCAATTAATGGGATATAAATGTTTAGAGTTAGGAATTTCCGTAAATGACTTGAGGGGTAAAAAATCTGTTGAGCATAGTGTTAGTTGGATTTCAAAGTCTTATGGACATTTAATTCGTGCCAAAAAATATGAAGATGCTTTTCATTTTCATAATACTGGAAGATTGGTGCCTTCCTTTGGGCGATACTTAACCCATGATAAAAGTTATATACCACGCGGTATCAAATACATGAAATATTTTATGAAAAAATAACGAAACCATGTATGAATGATTTTGTAAAAAAAAGAACTTGGGTATGGATATTACTATTCATAGTTGCCGGGGGTATCTCTACTGTCTTTTTTGTAACTAGGTATAATAGTTGGACTTATGACATGCTAAACGATAATCCACCAGTTAAGTCACTCACGCATGCCAAAAATATATTAAATCAATATCCAGCCGTAAGCTTTTTGGATCTCCCTGTTGAAATAAAACAACCTTTTTACAATACAAAATATGACCTTCAACAAAAAATCTCAAATAGCAAATTTTATTTGATACCACGTAAAGATTTATTTAAGAAAATATTTTTGGACATTCGAATCAATAATTTAGTTACTAAAGAGCAGCAGATTCAGGGTGTGTGGTATTTTCAAAAAAAGCTGGCTTATTTGTGTATCGATGAAAAGCTGATAGCGTCTTTGTTTCTACTTCAAGAAAAACTAGTTCAAATTAATTGTGATCCCAATGCTCTTATAATTAATTCTGGGTATAGATCCCCTAGTCATAATAAATCTGCAGGTGGCGCGCCCATGAGCCAGCATTTGTTTGGTAAGGCTATCGATTTGAAAATTGGCGATATAAACCAGGATGGAACCGTTAATCAAGAAGATAAACAAATTGTTTATAAAATCTTAAATACAGACATCATTGCAAATAAGGGTGGCCTTGGATTTTATCCTAAAACGCAAATTGTACACATGGATGTTAGGGGTATAAATGCTAGGTGGAATAATTACAAGCGAAAAAAATAAAATGTTATTTAACGATACACCAACTTTATCTTAACGCTTCTTTATTAATTAACTAAATACTTTTATCATCCCCCTTCAAAAGTATTTATCAATTAATAACTACCAAACCAATGCGTTTAATTTTTCTTACCCTCTCATTTCTATCTATTTCTTTTTTTGGACCCGATAAGCCTCCAAAGTATCCTTCTATTGAAAATCATTTTGATTTAAACTGGAGTACACAAATGGGGTCCGCGAGTTTTAAAACTAATTTAATCATTGCCAATGGCGATTTAATTATTGGATCTAATGGTTATAATTTTATGGATTACTATATTACAGACAAAAGTTCTGGAGTATATAGAATTGACCGAAAAACAGGGGCTGTTATCAAGCATTTTGCGAATGAATCGTATGGAGATATGGATGTAAATGGTATTCTACTTCATAATAACCGCTTGTACTTTGGTAATGATAATGAGGAGTTTTTATGCACATCCCTTGATGGTAAAATTATTTGGCGTAATCCTGCATCTGGTGATATAGAGCATGAGCCTATATTCATTAATAATAGAGGTGTTCAGGAAATTGTTTATGCTACTGAAATGGGTGAGGTTAAAGCAGTTGATCCAAAAACAGGAAAAGCATTTTGGAGTTATTATATTCCAAATTTTGACGGTTGGAAGCCAGGCGATAATAGGTCTATTTTTAAAGTTAAATCTTATTTTGCCAATACCAATTCGTTTTACACTAAACCAGTTGTGCTTGATTTAAATGCTGACGGAGTTATGGATTTGGTTTATCTAACCTATGACAGTAAGGTATTTGCCATTAATGGGGCTTCTGGTAAATTGTTGTGGTTAAATGACAAATATGACAGGACTGAAATTGTGTTAATGCCAACCGGCACTAAAAATGATCCAACTTTATCATTCTTTTCTGTAACCTATGATTCTGCTTATAATACAACCAATTACTTAGTTACTATAAATAAATCTGGGAAGCAGATATCTAAAACAACAATGCCTAAAAGTAATTCTGGAATGGGTATTAATTTCCTTGCACTAAATAATTTATTCATTGTGCAGCGTGATTCTTTACTTGAAATTGATAATCGAGGACAATACAAAGCCTATAGTCGCACTAATTTTTATCCAACTATTGATTATTTAGGTAAAAATGTTATCGAAGAGCGAAACGGTTATGAATCGCTCATTTCAAATAGGGCATTTTCGTATAAAGGAGATCCAAATTGTGTGATTATTTTAAATCAATGGGATCATGCGAATTATGAGAATGGGTTTATTGAAATTTATTCTTTAACCGAGCATAAGGTAATTGAAAGATTTTGCTTGCCCATGCCTTCTGAATTCCCGCCAATCATAGAAGATATCAACAAAGATGGCAATCTCGATTTGCTCATTAACTGTTACAATGGTTATTTATACTGCTATGATTTAAAAGTTAAACCCTAAAACATCATGTACACGATTAATAAATTCAACTTATATTTTGTCTTAATTTTCTTGTTTATCGGTTGTTCTAGTAAGAAAGTCCCCTATGAGCAAAAAATAGAATCCCCGCTTTCCAGTAATAGGTTAGCTTTTGATGTTTATGCGTATAAGCAAGACACAAGCATGGTTATTACCACTTCTAAAGGCACAGTTATAAAAATTGATCCCAATACTTTTACGTATGCAAATGGTACAAATGTATCTAATCAAATACAAATTAAAGTAAGGGAAATGCATACCGCTAGTGATATTTTCAAATCTGGAATACCAATGAGTGTCGATGGTGCTCGAACCGATTTTTTACAATCTGGAGGTATGATAGAAATTAGGGTATTTGATAATAATGAAGAACTAAAAATTGCTGATGGAAAAAGTATTGGCATAGAACTCGCTAATTTTACTCCAGCTAATGGGTTTAGTTTATATTATCTTCAGGGAAATGAAAATTGGAAAGTAAGTGACACATTTAATGTGAAAAAAAATGAACGCAAGTCTAAGGCGCTTGAAAAAATAGTCAAGTTTTTGAAACAGTCTTTTGTTAAAAAATCTACTCCTATAAATGAGAACTATTTGATTGTAGCTAATTTAAAAGAAGTTCCACATCTAAAAGCTTTTCAAAACCAGCAATGGAAAATTGTAAGAGGAACAGATCCTGAAATTGTTGAAAAATGTATGCGTTTATCGTGGGATGATGTAGTTGTAACGCCTCTTCCCAAATATAAAAATCGATATAATCTTGCTTTTACTAGGTCTATGTTTGTACAAGGATCTAACTATGATACGATTTCTTTAAGTATTCAAGCAAGCCCTTTTAGAAAGAGCGATACAGCATTTACAAAGCAGCTTGATGATTATAAAAAGGCAATTGTACAGATGAATGATGAAAAAATTCGATTACAAGCCGAGGCTGATATGGTTAGTAGTTTTCAAATCAGAAAACTAGGTGTTTGGAATATTGATAAGATCATGAATAACGAAGATTTAATAAAATTTTCTTTAAAATTTGATTTTGAAAAGCAAATTGATCCTTTACTAAATCATATAAAACTGTTTGTTTTGTATGAAGAGGATAATTCTGTGGTGTATTATTTACCTCAAGACTGGAATAAAGTTAGATTGTCAAAAACAAAACGAACTTCACTAGTTGCTGTACTGCCTAATAATAAAGTTGCATTTGTTGCCCCTAATACTGTTAACGCTAGCGTTAATCAGAGTAATGGAAATATTTTTTTCAATACTGTTGAACAATCAGCAAACTTATTCAAATAATTTTAAATTTAGTAGATGAACCCAGATTGGTTGCTGTATTTTTCTATTGCCTGTTTTGTATTCAGCTTTTTTGTGTATTTATTTAGACCTGAGGATGAGTATAAATTAAATACTTCAAATGTTCAGTTTTGTAGAGAAGTGATGAAATGGACGGGACCCATTTTAGCTAATCATGGCGTTAAATATTTCCCATCAATTACAGTAAGGTATAATAAAAAGTCTCGTAAAATGGGTGTTTATATACCCTCATCAAATTCTATTGTGATTTATCTTAAAAGTCATGATGGTAATATATCAGAAATATGTTCTACAGTGCTCCACGAAATAAAGCACCATATTCAATCAAAAAAAGATCCTGAATTTCGAAAATTATTGAATTATAGAAAGTATGGCTATTATAACAACCGCATCGAACGTGAAGCTAGAGATTTTGAAAATACCCATGTCCAAAACTGCCTCAAAGATCTGTGCAAAAATGGATTTATTAAAAAGGTGGAATGATAATTTGTTCTAAAAGGTAGAATTTGCTCTCATTTTAAGACAATTATATAGGAAGTATTCATTAATATTACAATATAATTTAATTCAATTTTTATGAAATTGTTGTTTATCCCTTTCTTAATAATAACGACAGCTTGTTTTGGGCAAAGTTCAATTCAAACCTACTGTGATAATAGGTTATTAACGATGTTAAAAAATCAGCAAGCAGAAAATGGGTTGGTTATTTTAAAAGAGGTTTCTACCGGTAATATTATCGCTACCTCGGCTTTTGTTTCAAAAAAGACAAAAACAGGTATTGTATATGTAAAAGACAGCACACTTTTATTTGCAAAGGTTGAGCCAGGTAGTCTCATGATACCATTATCTACAGCTTATTTAATAGATAATACAAAACTTGATATCAACGATAGTGTTAATATCGAAAATGGGAGCACAACAATTAATGGATTAAAAATTTACGATAGTGAAAATCATGGAATAAAGGCTACGTCCATAAAAACTATCAATGAAATTTCTAGCAATGTTGGAATTGCAAAACTCTATAATTTAAATGTAAGTCAAGCGTCACATTTTATTAATACTGTTAATAGTTATGTTCTTGACAGTGTAAATTTGGGATCATTAGACAAATCAGATATTAATTTGCCTTTTGTTTCATTCGGATATGGACTTATGCTTTCTCCAAATCAGATTTTAAATTTTTACAATCGAGTGGCTAATAATGATCAAACAATGTTTTCAAAGTCATCTACTTTAGCTGCAATACAAGAAGTGCTAGATGGGATTTCCCAAAATGGAACTTCTAAATTATTATTAAAGAACTCGGCAACTTCTATAGCTTCAAAAACTGGCACAACTTTAGCATTAGGTAAAAATGGTTATGGTGCCAAGCAATATTATTCTTCAACAGGAGGATATGCGCCTACTAGGAAACCAAAATACAGCTGTATTGTACTCATAAAATGTAAGCCAAATGCACCACAGTTCTATGGCTCAGTAGTAGCTGGCCCTGTATTTAGAGATATTTTAAATGAAGCTTGTAAATAATTTATTATGAAAAATACTTTTAAAATAAATAAGTTTCTTGTTTTTTTATTAGCACTTTTGGCGTTTGCAACTTATAGTTGTTCAGAATTATCTTCCAGGAGTTCTTCTTTATTAACTCAAAAGAGTGATGTTAATTATGATACTGTATCAATTGCTATTGTTGGTGATTTAATGTGTCATTCTCAGCAATTTAATCTTGCAAAAAAAGATACCACATTTGATTTTAATCCAACATTCGCCCCTGTAAAAAAGTATTTGGAGAGTGCCGATTTTACATTTGGGAATCTTGAAACTGTAACTGCAGGAGCCGCACTTAATTATACAGGTTACCCAATGTTTAATACGCCTGTACAGTATCTAGATGCTCTTAAACATGTTGGTTTTGATGTACTTACTACAGCAAATAATTACTCCTTGGACCGTGGATTTACTGGCATAGAAAAAACGATTTATGAACTTGATCAACGTGGAATATTACATACAGGAACTGCTCGTTCATTAACTGATCGTAATGCCTCTTTAATACTTTCAAAAAATAAAACCAAATTAGGGGTATTGGCATACACTTATGGTACAAATGGCATTAAAATTCCAGAGGGTAAAGGGTTTTGTGTTAATCTCATTGATACTCTTCAAATCAAAAATGATATAGCTAAGTCTAAGAAATCGGGAGCTGATGTTGTAATGGTTTTTGTTCATTGGGGCAATGAATATCAGCGATATGCAAATGATTCTCAAAAAATGTTGGCTAATTATATCCATAAAAATGGCGCACTACTTGTTTTTGGTTCACATCCACATGTTTTACAACCAACTAGCACAAATAGTGACTATGTATCTGGCTTTACTGTTTTTTCTTTGGGGAACTTTGTTTCAGCACAAAGAAAACAATATACAGACTGTGGCATCATTGTAAAACTTAATTTGGTAAAAAATTTAGCTACAGGGGTTGTATCAATTCAAAAAGCAAATTACATTCCAACGTATGTTAGTACTCAAAATGGATTTCGTATTTTATCTGTTTCTGATGCTATTGAATCATTTAAAAACAAAAATATAAATCATTTATCTTATACTAGTAGCTCAATTGAGCAAGCTAGAATCAAAGAAGTTTGGAGTGAAACTACTACGCATATGACCAATATAAATATTGGTTTTAACCAACTTGAAGATTAAATTTAGTTTAATGTAGCTACTGGACTAATTGCTTTCATAATTAAACTTCTAATTTTACCGTCTTCGCCATAGACATCTTCATAGAATTCAATTTTTCCATTTTTTGATGCAGCTGTAAAATATCTGATATAAATTGGAAGTTCATTCGTAACTGATATAGTTCTTCTTTTTTTGGCACTTAGCCAGGTTTTAACGGAATCAACTACATCGTTATTAGAAGCTACATCATCGGCATTGATTTTTTTATCTGAAAGTATGATATACTGGTATAATGAATCCCAGTTTTGAACTCTAACACATCCATGGCTCAATGATCTGAAGCTATTATTAAATAAATTTCTTTGATTTGTATCATGCAAATAAACTGAGTATTTATTTGGAAAATTAAATTTCATAATCCCCAACGAGTTAGCATCGCCACCAGGTTGAACAACTCTAAAAGGGATACCCTTTTCGTAGCTATTCCAGTTAACTGAGTCGGGGTTTACTTGTTTACCGGTAGCATCATATAGAGAATAGCCCTTTCGGTTTAAATAGGCGTTGTTTTTTTTAATGTTTGGTAAAATTTCTTTTGATATGATACTACTAGGAATAGTCCATGTTGGATATGTAGTAATTTGATTGATTTTACTTGTAATCAATGGGGTTCTTGTATATGGCCTCCCAATTATTACTTTTGATTCAATTTTCGTTATACCGTTTTCAAAAACTTCTAAATAAAATGAAGGTAAGTTCACCCATAGGTATCTATTTGGATATTCTTCTCGATTTCTTCTAAGCCTATCCATGTTTATAACTAATTTCAAATACTTTTCATGATCAGTATTGTTTAGCGCAAATATTAATTGTCTTCCATACTTTCCATCTATTTCTAAATTCTTTTTTTCTTGAATTTTTTTGATTAGGTTGCTTAATTGTACAGAATCTAATGTTGTTATATCTTTGGCTAAAAAACTTTCTTCTTTTGATCTTTTTATAATTTGGCTAATAAATTTTCCTTGATTTGTAATTGGATAGTCAATAAAAGTTAATTTTTTAGAAAAATTAGCTTTGGATAAAAACTCTGGTAAATGTTTTTTTAACGCTTTGTAGGCAGCTGTTTTTGGTTCAAAAGATTCTAAAATTTCAATTACATTATCACCGTTAATTGTTTTTGCTAATGCGGATCTATATTTTGCGCTGTTGTAAGATTTGTCTTTATTTAAGCTATCCAATGGGATGTATCCAATATCTAGGTTTCTTGAAATCGCTAAGAATGCATCTGTTAATAGTACATCTATTCTAGCCCAATTTTTCGGATTTTTTCTTGCGCTCTCCCAAAGAGTATCAATTTTAAGATCGTTGTATTGTTTTGATGTTTTTTGAACATTGTAGGCTTCTGGAATTAGGCCATAATTTCTTGCGTTTGCAACAAATTTTATAAGATTCTTTCCATTAATTGTTAGTCCTTCATTATTAATCCAATAAGGTTCATAATTTCTTTCTTGATAAACAGTTGATGTTTCATTTGGCGTTGAAAGTATAATTGAATCCTCTATTATATTTTCTTTTTGATTATTAAATAACGAATTTATTTCAGCTGTAACGAGCTTTGGGTTTAAAGTTTTATCCTGATTTTTTGTTTTACAGGAATAGAAGCTCGAAAATACTAGGACAACAATAAATACGTTCTTATGAAAATTCTTGTATAACATTTTGATACTTATTGTTTGTTTAGTCAATGGGTCTGAAAATTGCAAATATATTACTTAAATCGTATGTTCCATAACTTGCTGGAACAGACCTTCTCATACCAGCATAACTTAAAGTGATAGCCAATTTTTTTTCAAAATCTTTCCAGCAAATAAAAATCGCACTGTGTTCTATGTTATTATAACTTTTATTTATATGATAGATCCAGTCGCCAGGCTTAACAATATTAGGGTTGGCATATGGGCCTTTTAGTTTTGATTTAAAAATAGTTTTTTTGGTAGTTGAAACTCCAGCTTTTTTATATACCTCATTAACAAATTCCCAGCAGGATCCAATTATAATTGTTTTTGAAATGAGGGCCATATTCATGCCTATATCTAAAACTCTATTGCTTGCTGAATTCTCAATTGTTATGCTATTTAATGTGTCTTGATTTTGACATGAGCAATAATTAATCGAACTCTTTTCTAATTGTTTATTTACTTGAGAATTTGCATTTATAATAAAGAATAAACATGCAAAAATTATGCAAATTTTGAGGGATGATAAATTGTTTGTCATGTTATGATTTTTAAATCTTAATTAATTTAAGATTTATTATTTCTTTTTTATTTCAAATTCAGGGTCATTAGAGCCTTTACAAGTTCCGCCTTGCGTTGTTTTATTTATGGTAAGTGTGTAGGATGGGAATGATGATTTTCCATCTGACATTTTGCATTCAACGATTATAGAGCTTGCATCTTCGTTTGTAATTGTATAAGTGCCATCATAATAATACCTGCTATTATCTTCTAAACTAGTTTGTTGTAGGTTAGCTAGGCCATTTTCTTTTAAAATAAACTTATAATCAATACCTGGAATAGAAACTTTATTACCATTTACAATCATATCGTCTCCGTATTGATTTTTCATAAAGTAGGGAGGTTGTTGTCCATGGTAAATCCCTAAAAATTGACTTGCAATTGCTCGAGGTTTTGCTTCACTATTTGTTTTATTTTCCTGATTAGCTTGAATTTGATTTGAGTTTGTATCACTGTTATTGCAACCTAGCAATATTGCCATACTTAGTATAAGTTTATATTTCATATGTTTAGTTTTAGGGTATTACATTCAACTTTTTCTTCAGGGCATCAACTTTCACAGGGCACTTTCACTCAAATCATATATAAATTTAATATTTTTTACATATAAAATAGGTCATTTATATCTATTATTTGTATGCATTATAAGCCCGGTTATTGTTTAATAACTGATCGCCCAACTTCCTTCTTCAATTTCAGCCTCTAATTCTCCTTCGTCCCATCCACAATAGCCAATAAATAGTTGAATTTCTTGTTCATTTTCACCGTTAGCATTAATGGCCTCTATCACATCCTTCATTTTGCCGCCCAAATAAAAACCACGATATATTTTTTCACCTTCAGTAATAATATCGGGCCTATTATGTATTACAAACAGGTGGTCATTATCTACGGGGCCGCCGTCCATTAGTGGATATGTTTTACTGTGGTTGAATTCTATGAGTTCATGCAACGACTTATTTAAAGGCTTGTTGGTTACAAACCCTGTAGTTCCTTCGTTGTCGTGTTTAACAATCAAAATGGTGGTATCCTCAAAAATGCTGTCAATTAATGCATCAGTGCTTTTGATTATTAATCCGGCTTTTAAATCGCTCATAAGTTTGTTATTGGTCTTCAATTTATGCTCTTTTGACCTTATCGCAATATAACTATTTGTTCATGCATCTATTGGCGATTTATGATTAAATTACCCAAAAATTGCAAAAATGGAAAGAAGAAAATTCATTCGAAATCTAACCATCGGGACTTCAGTTGCGGCCTTGCCTATTGGCGTATCTGCAAAAAATACTATAAGTAATCCTGCTAAAAAAGTAAGATTTGGTATCATCACGGATGTTCATAATGATGTGATGCATGATGGAGAGTATAGGCTTCGATCTTTTTTAAATGCAGCTAAAAATAAAGACCTTGATTTTATTATCCAGCTTGGCGATTTTTGTCAACCAAAAGAAGCCAATAAGGAGTTTTTTGATTTATTTAATAATTACCCAGGTATCAAATATCATGTTATTGGTAACCATGATTTTGATGCTGTTAATGTGCCCGATAAATTATCTGTAGTCAAAAACTTTTATGGGCTTACTAGTACCTACTATTCTTTTGATGCCGCAAATTTTCATTTCATTGTTTTAGACGGAAATGAAAAAGATCCAGATTTTAAACAAGGTTACCCTCGTTATATTGGTGAAAAGCAACAAGAGTGGTTAAAAGATGACTTGCAAAAAACTTCCCTTCCTGTAGTGGTTTTTGTTCATCAGCCATTAGGTGATGATGAGGCTGGAATCATTAACCGCTCACAAATAAGAGACATTTTTGAAGCAGCAAACAAGCGTGCTGGTTTTAAAAAAGTAATAGCATGTATCAATGGTCATACGCATATAGATCATAACCAAGAAATTAATGGCATCCATTATATAC
>Ga0315908_10000550_pt1 | contig 29571 bp, 18 predicted proteins | sample LakEriMetagenome_12_FD_203520 | JGI IMG/M metagenome (GOLD analysis project Ga0315908, IMG submission 203520) | Freshwater fungal communities from buoy surface, Lake Erie, Ohio, United States - Buoy 4 MA124 | ecosystem: Environmental > Aquatic > Freshwater > Lake > Lake biofilm | place: USA...
CTAATCTGGTTCAACTAAATTAAGATTCTACTACATGATATGATATTTCTTTAGCTTGTTTTCATTCTGTATATTAATCCTTTAGATTTCCAAGCTATCTAAATTTGAAGACTTATTGTTCTTATAACAGTCTTTAAACTGTAAACTAGGGAAACTATCAATTTCCATTGCTTTTTTATTATCTGAGTTTGCATCCAGTTTTTATATATTCAAATCACTTACAGTTTTACAACTATCTCCCTTCATTATTTAATCTATTTTGTTTGAAAGAATGTTTAACGAACTCATATTTGAATCTGAGTCTATTATTTATTATTTCTTCTTCTTTTCATTTAATTATATATTACTTTAGGGTCTTATATAACTTTATTTTACTTCCTTTTATTTTAAATTATAATTCTCAAATTCCAATTATTATTTCTAGTTTATTTCTTGGATAAATTTATCAATTGAGTCAAATTCACTTTTCTATCCTATTTATTAATCTTTATTTGTTTTTTTTTCATCAATTTAAAATTGTTTGGACGATGATTTTAATTAATCATTATTTATATATAAATTTGTATTTTCCATTTTATCTAATGGAATCAATTTTGTTTCGTGATTTAAAGTTTTAAATAAATTACTGTAATCTTATTCTTCATCAATTTATTTTATAGTATTTTCTAAGTTATATAATTTACTATTTAATAATTTTATATTATTGTTTATTTGAATTTCTTAATTTTTAAAATCATTATTTGCTCCTTAATTTTTGTTTAATGCATTTTACAATTTCAATTTTTCTTTTTCGCTTTCGTTTTCATTTTCATTTTTAGATTGTTACTTTTTAATTAGTTATTCTTTTAAAAATTCTAATTCTTTTTCTGCTTTATTTCTATCTTGAATAGCTCTTTCAGCATCTCTTTTCATTACTTCTAATTAATCTAAAAGTATTTTTCTTTGAAACATCATTTCTTCTCTTAAATATTATATTTCTTTGTATAAATTTTAATTATTTTTGCTATTATCACTGTCTTAACTTTAAATATTTCTTTTATAAATTTATTATTGATTTGATGCTCATAATGCTAAATTATATTTGGGATCAATATTTTGATCATACATATCCCTTAATTTTTCCTATTCAAAAAAATTTTTAGATATTAAATTTTAATTATTTTATTAAAATTATAATTAAAATTGCTGAAGCTGTTAGTTAAAATCATTATGATTTTAAAATTCTTATTGTTAATATGGCAATTACTATTATTATTATTAATACTGCTATTAATATTATTATTAAGGCTAATAATTGTATTATGGATACTAATAATTTTATTATTATTATTATTATTATTAATTTTAAAAATGATTAATTTTTTAAATGTTTTATTAATTATAATTTTAAAAATTCTAATCCTACTAATCTTATAATTACTATTAAAATAATTTTGTCCTACTTTAATTTTTAGAATTAACTTATTATTAATTTACTTATTATTAATCAGTTATTTTTTTATTATCTTATTATAGTTCTAAAAATAAAATATTATAAATTACAAATAATTTTTTATTTCTTGTTTTCTTCTTCTTATTTTTTTTAATTGGCTATTTCTTGTTGATATCTTTAAATTCGCATTTCTTCTTTTAATTCTTCTTCTTTTTCCTTTTATTTTTATAATTCTTTTTACCTTTTTTTTTCTTCGATTTATTACTATAATTCATTTTACATTTATTAGTATATTTATTTTTTTTATTCAACCTATAAATTATCTTAGTTTTCTTTTTATATAATATTTCGAGTAGGTTTTACATATTATTATAATTCTTATCTATTACTATTTTGAATTTGATTATCAAAATTATTTTATTATTAATTTTATTCTAATTATTATTTTTCATATTTAAATTAATTTTGTGAAGAATTATTATAAAAATTTTATTAATTTGATTTATTTTAATATGGTTATAAAAAATTTTATGAATCATTTTTTTTAATATTTTTTTCTTATTATTTTTTTAATTATTATTCTTGAATTTATTATTATAATTATTATTAATATTATGCTTTTTACTATTATTTTAATAATTATTATTTTTGCTAGTATTAAATTTACTCTTGTTATAACTATTATTATTATTGTTATTGTTAGATTAATTATTATTTTTTTTAATATTGTTATTATTATTACTATTACTATTATTCTAATAATTATTCTTATCATTATTATTATAATTGTTACTATAATATTAATTATTACTATTATTGTTATTGCTATTAAATATTTTATTAATAATTTAAATTATCATTATTTTAATTTTATTAATTAATTTAATCATTATTTTTTTAACTTCTAAATTGGTCTTAAGAAATTTATAGTAAATTAATTTAACCTATATTTTATTCTTAAAATTTTTAATTCATATTATTCTAAAAGGGATTATTTATTCCTTGTGAAATTTAATTTTATTAGATTTTATTTTCTTTTTAATTATTCAAATTATTATTTATGTAATTGTCATTAGAAAAATCATTAAAATTATTATCGATTTCTTAATTTTATTTAATTTGATAAATTTACTGATCTTATTATTGATTTTAAAAAACTTTTTTAATTTAATTTTCATTATTAAAATTTTATTCATTTTAATCCATTTATTGATCTAAATTAAATATTAAATTTATATTAACTTCTTAGTGCCTCTTCTCTTTTCCTTTTTTTTTCTTCCCAAATTTAATCTCTTTTTGATTTGGCCATATTTAAAAATATAATTTATTATTATAAAACAAAATATTAGAATAATAATGGTAATCTGCATAAGAAAAATAAAGATAATAATTAAATAATTTAATCACTCCAATTTTTTAGAAACTTCCTCAAAATTCTCTACCAAATCAGGGATATCATCTTCATTTTACTCAGGAATAGGATTATCTGATTTTTTATTAACATTTTTCATTTATTTACTCAACAAGTCTTTCAATAGTCCCATCTATTTAGGTCCCAAATGAGTAAGGATTTCAGGGAAAAGATCCTAGATGTCTAAAATAAAAATCATAATATATACAATAACAATAAAATGATAATAGAGATAATAATGATAAAATAATGATGATAGTAATAATTATTATAATTATATAATACTTTTGGTTTCTGGCTTTCCAATGATAACAAAAGTGTTACTTTGAATGCTAGCTAAGACTTCTGGTCTCTTGAAATGTAAGACACTGTTATCATCCTTAAACATATTGACTTCATCTATTCCTGGAATCGGCTGTACGCCAAATTTCCTAATCACTTATTTTAGTTTCTTGTCATCTGTTATTGTTGACTCCACTACCTTTTTTTGTTTTCTTCTTTAAGTTCCTTTACCTCCCAAACGAGTTGAATCTCCGAATTTCTCCGCCAATTTCTTTCTTGCTTCTTATATTTGAGTGTCTTCTTGGTTATTCATTATTATTCAATATCTAAATAAATTGATTTATTATTTTTCAATTATATTTTTTATATTCATATATTTTAATTTAAATTTTAGTAAAAAAATCACATCATTCTTGCATTTATTCATAGAATTCCTGTATATTTAATGATAATTTTTTTTTTAGTTTTTAGTATAATTTATTTTCTTATTTATTTATTAATAAAAAAATAATAATAATTACATAAATAAAATATTTTAGCTTAATAATTATCAAATTTTTAATATATTTAATATATTTTATATATATTTATATCTTAATAATATATTAAAATTATTACCTTTATTAACAAATTAGTTATCTAAGTCAACCATTGCTTAAACATAAATTTTTAATTATTATTAACTTTTTAAAGATATATTTTTGATTTATTAAAATTATTATTCAGAATCATTTTTAAAAAGTTAATTTTATTCTTATTAAAATGTATTATTATCAGTTTATTTTATAGTAGTAGAATCTCAAAATTAAACTTTAAATGATTATTTATTATCATTTTATTTTTAATTTTCGTATTAAATATCATAATTTGGATCAATGACTCTATAAGTATTAGTAATATTATGAGCATTATAGATACTTTCATTTTGACCAATATTAAATGCATTTGTTTAAATATTAGTTTCAATTTCATCTTCTTCACTTAGAATTTAATCTTTTTTCAATCTTTGACTATTAGATTTATTTATACTTTTACGAAGATTAATTCGATCCATTAAAGCTTATTTATTTTCACTTATGGATTACTATTTTTATTAATTAAACTAAGACTATAAAGATTTAATCTTATCTAATATTTATTAATTATCTTTATTATTATCCATAAAAGAATTATTTTTTAATTTTTTAACATTTTATTCAAATTCATTTTCCTCTTCACTACTTGAATTCATTAATTAACTATCAATAGTGTTTAAGTGAACCCCTTTATTATTTAAAATAGAATTAACTTTATTACAACTAATTAATAAGTTTATCTTGTTCATAAAATAATTTGAATAATTATTATTCTAATCGGAGTAAAATTCTACGCTTTTCTAAATTAATTTAAATAAATTTATTATTTATGTTATTATTATTATTTTATATATATTTAATTATTTTTTTTTACATTTATTAATAATTATTTAGTTAATTTTTATTTGTTTGTCATTAATATATAATATATTTTAAAGATATTTTACTTTGTAGTAATTTAATAATTTTTAAACTTTTTAATAATCAAATTCATTATTTCCCAATTTTAATTCTAAAATTAAAATTTTCAATGCTAATTAAGGGTCTAAATGTTTAGATTATTTCTGAGTTTTTATATGCATTTTATCAAAAAGACAAAAACTATCTAAAATATTTAAAATAATATTACTTCTCATTTTATAAAATGATTATAAATAATATATTATTTTACAAAATTTATTTGTAGTATATATAAAATTATTAAAAAAAAAATTTAAATATCTTTTTTATTTTGAAATTATAATTGACTAAACAAATAATAATACTTAAAGATAATTAAGTAACTTATATTTTAATTAAAAATAAATATTTTATTACAGATCTATCTAATTTAGGAATTTATTTATTTAGAAATATATAAATTATTAAAATAAATTAATTTAATAATTATAAAATAATTTATTTATTTATAAATAAATTAAAATTTAATCAAATTTAAATAAGTACTATATTTAATGAAAAACTAAAAAATATATCAATCCTGTTTGTCTGATAAAATGTTTAATAAATTAGATAGATAATGGCTAAAATTAAATAATTGAAACGAATAATAATAATATTAAAAATTTTAAGTGATGAGCTATAATATATTAGCTCCATGCTATACTTTTAATCATTTTTTTTTATTTAATAGAAAAGAGGATTTGATTTGGAAAAAAAGATTAGCTAAGATACTAAAGTAAAAAAGAATAAATATTTAAGAGAAATAGAGTTAATGAATTTTCCAGAGATAATTTGCTTTTAAGAATTCCAAAAAGTAAATTAATTTATTGATGTTAGTTTTGTGGAGACGATATTTGATTTTTTTTGAATGAAAAGGGATATAATGTACTTTATAAATATAATAATAGAACCAACTTGGATTTAAGAAAAATAAAAATGAAGGAGTTTGTATTTTTTACCAAAAAGATAAGTACTTTTAATTATTCAATTTAGTTTCTAGCTTGTTTGGAATGGCTATTTGGATTTAAATATTTCAAATCAAATCCCTCTCTTTTTCCAATTCAATTTTGATACTTGTGCTATTTTTTCCCTTTTGAAATCATCTCAAATTTCGGATTTTTACATTCTTGTTGTCAATACTCATCTTTTATATTCTCCGATAAAAGGCAGTGAAAAAATATCTGAGTTAATTCTTATTATTAAAACTATTCAATAAATCAAATCATAATTTAGTAATTTAAATTTTATATTTAAGATTAATTTTAAATTAATGTTATTTTCAATGGTGATTTCAACTTTATTCCTTCTTCTTCTTTATATTAATTTATGACTCATGGCATTTTCAATATAAATCAATTTACAGAAAATAATGTATAATTTATAATAAATTATAAATTTTTTATTTATTGAATTTATTTTATTATTCTAATATTTATAAACTAGTATTCAGGATAGATATTTAACATTTAATTAAAAAATTAAAATTTACCTGATTATGAACATTTTTATTAAAACACTCTTATAAATGGTTTTTAAAATAATTTAAATAAAACAAATACATTTAATGTAAATAATGAGATATTTTAAAATATTTGTAAAATTAAAATAAATTTGGATTAAAATTAAATAAAATTAGAATACAATTCTAATAATGATTAAGAAGATAATTTATATTATGAAAACGGTAAGATAATAAACAGAAATTTATTTACTAGTGCTTATTCTAATTTTTATAAAGAATTTTATAAAAACTAACCTCATAATTAAGAGAGTTTAGTAAACAAATATATTAACTTAATAAAAAAATAAAAATAATATAATGAAGATTTAACGTTCGAATTTAGTTAGACTTAAATAGCTAACAATTTTAATGCTACTGTTGACTATATTTGGATTTAATCATCTTCTCTGAGTCCACTTTCTATTTACTAATGCGTTGATTATAATAATAATTGTACCTTATTAGTATCAATTATTATTAATAACCAAATATTTATAATTATTCTATAGTTTTCCCTAATAATATTTTCCCATCGGACCACATGAGTTTATGTACTGAATTACTAATAAATCTATGAAAATAATTATCTTTTAATTTATCAAATCAAAATAATATTTATTATCATAATAAAATAGTTCAATATAATATTAATAATAATAATAATAAAAAAATTAAATAAAATTTTAATAATAATAACAAAATTAAATATAATAGTTATAATATTAATAAAAATGATAGTTTATTGGGCCTTAGTGAACTATATTCTTTACATTATAGTGTCAGTGACTGCCCTAATGTCTCTGATTAATTTCATGAGAGAGATGTTAAACAAAAGAAATTACATTCTTTAACTTCCTGAAACTTCTGCTTAAAACTTGGAGGAAATTTAACTCTAATGTGAAGACATCCTCGAAAAAAAAAATAAAGACAGAATCGAATAAACCAAATCAAACGGCAAGCCCAAGTTTTAACTCATGCAATTATCTAAAATCACTGTAACATATTATAAAATATGTTAATTATAATATGAATAAAAATATAATAACATTAAAATAATAATAATAATAATAATCAAAATATGAAAATAATATTATGATAATAATAGATTAAAGAAATCCAGGATTTCATAAAAAGTATTAGCTACGTGAAATACTAAATAGAAAATATCTTCACAAATTACCACTACCTGTTCAATTTCTTAAAAAGTGAATAAAAATACCCAAAAATAATCCTTCAAAAATCAGGGATGATATTTCTACTATTTGTCAATCTAAAACTTATCCTTTTCCTTCGCATGATTTTCCAATGCTACTATTACTCTAATGAAACATCTATGAAACTAGACATTAGCATTTTGATAATAATAACAATAATAACCCTTATAATAAATCTACTAATCAACAAATATCTTGTTAATTTGGAGTATAGTCATTCTTATTACTTCCTTTTCAAATAATTAAAGTACAAGAAGAGGATGCAGGAATAGGAACAAAAGGAAATTGAAGAAAATACAATATATGATCGTTAGAAGTTCAAATAGTATCTAAAACCCATTAAGTTAATTGTTTAAAATAATGAGGAGAATATTGAAAATTCATAATTATAATAACAATAATAATAACAATAATAATAATCAGATAGTTAATAAGATATTTTGTTTATGAAAGTTAATAGTATGAACTCTATTGTTATTGAGGATGAAGATCAAAACATGATCATAAATTTGGAACAATAAGAAGATTATTTAGGATAACATCATTTCATGCTTTCTTTTATTGGTATTTTCTTGTTCCTCCTCTTTATTTAATATAATTATTTGTTTGTCCTTGGATACTCTGATTATAATTTGTTAATTTCATTAGCAATTTGTTAAGTCCTTGATTTTTTTATTAGAGCTCTTGTTTGTTTTTTAATTTGGGTCATTTAGCTAATTATTATTAAAAGACAAAAAATTAATTTCCCCAAAGTAATTTCATAAATTTAAGTATATGAAGTATTTGAAGAACATATTAAGTTAGGAATCACTTATCTAGATGAAAATTACACTTTAGAAGATGATGAACATTCTTAAGAAGATTATAGTTTCGTAGACAATTTAAATGAAACCAACAATAAGTCTGCACTTCCTATTATGTAGTAGTCAGCAAAGATTGAAGAAGATAATGGTAATATTATTATCATTATAATTCTATTATCATATTATACTATAATAGTATTATATTATTACATAACTATATTATTATATTATTATTTAATTATATGATTATATTATTTTATTATTATATTATTATCATTTTCATCATTATTATGATTGTCTTTAATTTATATATTCTTAAATCAAATATATATCTTTATTAAATTTTTATTTAATAATATATTTTAAGAAAACTGGCTAATAAAAAAAGCTAAAGAAACAATGTTAAAGGTAAAACAAGATTTAGAAAAAGCTCATTTACCATAGGCTGAATATGATAGAAAATATCAAGAATAAATTAAATTAGAATAATAAAAATAAAAATAATTAGAAGAAGAAGATGAAATAAGAAAAAAAACATTAAGATAATAAAAATAAATTGAGGAATATTTAGCTAAAAAAGAATAAATAGATAGAACTGCTAATATTCAAAATTAATTCATCAATCCTTTGGATGGCAATATTATTAATATGGAATAAAAATAGTAAATTATAAATTAAAGAAATGAAATATAATAAAATAAATCAGCTGAAATAAATAATTTAAAAGGAAAATATTAGGAATCTCATTTAAAAGATGTTATATTAAAAAATAAAAATGAAAATTAAGTAAAGGAATTTTAGTTATTTGATACTCAAAATAATAACACTTAAATGACTAATTCTGGTAAGAATAATCAAATAAATGCATTTAATTAAATAGGAAAGCTTAATAATTAAGGAAATAATGAAGTTATTAGTCCTATTAAAATAAAAAAGACATAAGAAATGATATAATCTTAAGACGAAAAATAATAGTAAAGTCCACAAAAATAAAAATAATAATGACACGAATAATGAATATTTATATATGAATTATTATTGTGTACTAAGATATAATAAGTAGATATAAATATATCAGAATCAAATAATATAAAAAAATAAAAAATAAATGAGTGCAAGTAACTTAAACGAAGAACTGCAAAAACTAAAAAGCGAAAACGAATTCATGAATAGTTAACAACTAAAAGACCTTAAAGAATCTCACGGTTAAGAAATCCAATGTTTAGACTCCCTTCAAAATCTAATAGAAGAAAAACAAATCCCAGTAGACACTGTAGAACTAATAGTAGATATAGTAAAAAAGGAAAAAAACATAGATTCATTATTACATAAAGTTCTTTCAGAATTAGGAAAAAATAAATCAAAGATATTTGAAGTAATAGAACGACTTTTAAAAACTGGAACATTGATGCACAATACCCATGTAGAAGTGAATTTAAATTCAACTAATCCTAATCAAGATTTCACAACCACTCTTAAAATTGAGGTCGATGCTGGTAATAGCATGTAAAATAATATCGATAAGGTTATTGGACATGTTGATGGAGTTGAGTTTGATAGTAATGATTTTGGATTTGTATTCAAGATCAAGACTGAGGCAGAAGCTCATTTATAAGCATTGTTCTATGATTTAAATCAGCTTAAGCTCTTTATCCAAGATGAGTTAATTCCTTCCTTTATTTAAGCTGTCCCTAGTCAATTTTTAGCCTTTATTCTCTAAAGTATTAAGATAGATATTGCTGTTGATGGATTATATGTAATACTTTCTGTTATTCTTAATTTCCCCATATTGCATAATAATATCAAGCATTTAAAAGATTTGGCACATAAAATCTTAGGATAGTATGGAACTTCGTTTTCTTTTAAGATTAATTCCATGCTTGATTTTCTTCTACTTGTTTAAACTAATCTTCCTGAGCTTTTTAGTTAGAAAATTGCTGATCCTTAAATCAATTTCTAATTTTCTGCTGATTGTTTTTTCAATAAAAAAACTATTCAGGAAATATTCTAAATGATTAGTGAATAAGTCTTAAGTTAATTAGAAGGACACGTTTTAAAAAGGTTTAAAGCAAAAATGCTTAAAATTTTTTTCTTTACTTAACTTAAAAAACTTAAATATACCTTTTAATATGCTAAGTAATATTCTTAATTAATATATATCAAGGGATGAAGTCAAATATTCTGATGATTTTAAAGAATTTTAAAAAAAAGTTATTCAAGCATCTTTAGAAAAAGATTTAGGATAACCAAATGAATTATTTAAAAAATTAAGTTAAGGTTTATCGTTTTTTAAATAACTGCCTAAATTTGATGATATCTTCGAAAGTTTAAAAAATAATGCAGAAGCAGATGTGAAATTAATTCTTAACTTTGCTGTAATTCAATTCAGCTTAGAATTTAAAACAAAAGGAATTTAAGAATTTATAATTAAAGTTGAAAATGCAGGTTAATGATATCTATAACTTTACAAATACATTTTATAATTTAATCTATTGTTTTAATAATTTATCAAACAAAATTAAATTAAGATATTTATCACATTAATGTCTCTTCTTCAAAATCTCCAAATAAATCATTATTTTCAGCTAACTTAGCCTATTATAATTACTTTTATTAATTAATAAATTTTTACTCTTTATTTTAAATCATTTTTATTATCAAAATTAGCTGTTAATTTAATTCCTTTTTTTATTTAATTATTTTCTAATTAATTTACAGGCTTTTTCTTTTCTATATTAAATATTAAATTATTTAAATTTACCGAAATCTAATTATTCTAATTCAGGATTAAAATTTTTATCTAATTTATTCTTATTTAAATCTAAACTTTCTTTATCAAATTAATCATCTTATTAAATACTTTTGAAATTATTATTATAGCTGTTATTATTTTAACTAAATTAATTAAAATTTTTTGAATAATCGTCTCCATCAAGATTTTTAATCGCATTAAAATTTAATTCTTAAATATTATCTTATTATTTTTTAAATTTTCAACTTACTGCACCAACTTATTAAGGATTATTGTTGTTTAAATTATTATTATAACTTAAATTATTATTGTTATTGTTATCAAAATTATTATTATTATTTATATTTGAGAATGTTGGAATATTACTATTTATATTAGCAAATTATGGTTTATTTTCAAATTTTGGATTTACAGAAGATTTTTATTATTAATCATTATTATTACCAAATTATGGAGCGTTATAATTGTTATTTTAATTAATATTTAGATTAAAAGAAGGTTTGTTGTTAGTATTTTGATTGTCAAATGTTGGATTTAATTAAAATTAAGGCTTATTATAAAAAGGTTCTTAAGTTAATTAATTTTTTTGATTTTCTTATAATTTATTATTCCAAGGTAATGATTATTAATTATTATTTATATTCGATAAATTTGGTTATTATGGTTATTATTATTAAAATAAATTCAAACCTTGTGCTTATTACATTGGCCTATTTCTTCTTGACTAAATATTAAAAGACAGCCCATCATTATTATTTTATTATTCTGAATTAATATTTTTTTACTCTTATTGCCTTTCTTCTTGCTTCTATTAATTTTGCTCTATATTTTTATCTAAGATATTGTTTTAATTATTATTTTCCAGAGAATTTATATTTTAATTTAACTTTAATTAATTGCCATTTAAATCATTTAATTTGTTTTCATTTATATTTAACTTCAATTAATTATTATATTAATCATTTATTTTAATATCATCTATATTTAATTTTAATTAATTATTATTTTAATCAATTAATTTATTATCATTTATATTTTAAGCTTATTAATTTCTAAAATTGAATAATTTAGGTTTAACTTCAATATTTTTTTAAACTTCATTATTAATATTTAATTTTAAATTATTCTAAAAATCTAAATTATTTGTTTAAACTTTTTAATCATTATTTTATTTATCTTCTTAGACATTTATTTTAAATTATTATTAAGGCTATGATAATGTTTATTATTATTATTATTAATTCATTTAATTAAATTATTAATTAGCTTTTTATTCATTTTATATAACTTATGAAATCTGATTTGAACTTTACTCTTCATTATTATTATTATTAACATTAGTTTTTTTAAATTTAAACATAGGTTTTGATAAAACAGGTTTATTATCATCTAGTATTTTATTATTGGTTTACTTTTATTCTTATGTTTATATTTGATTATATTAATCCTTGATTTCAATTTTCTAAATTGGTTCTTACTCTTGTTATTCTGGTTCCTTATGAATAACTTCTAAATTCTACTAAAGTTTAATTTATGACTAAACTAACTCTTACTATTTACTAGGTGAAGTATCATAAATCACCTTATCTTTTTCGATATTATCAACAATATTCTAGACATTCTTGGATTATTGCATCAACTCCTAGGTAACACTTTCCTCCATAATGTCCTATAAATTATTCAATATATTAACCCTATTAACTTTCTTATACTTTTATATATTTTTTTAATATTCCTCTTTCTTTTAAATCACTTTCTCCAACTATTATTATTATTATTCTTGTTATTTTGAAATGAAGTCTTACATTTCTTTATTATTTTCCAATTACTGATTTTCTTTATTCTCCAATAAATTTTTAAGCTACTTGCTAATATCCAATATCTTTACTTATTGTGTATAAATCTATTCATTCTATTATTATACAATTTTTCTATAATTATTAATTACATTTTACTCCTATTCCAACTTTGTTAACTTATTTTTTCGATATACTTAAATATGTTTTTCCTATATTTAACTTTACTACTTTATTGATTTATACTCATTTATTTTCTAAATCTGCTTTTCATCAATACTATAATGCTGCATCAACTATTTTGCTTTGCTTAATTTCAATTCTAATTCTTCATTATTGTTTTTTAAATTCACATATTCGTTTTCCACTTATGCTAATTTCTCTTATGCTACAATATTTTTGTTCTTAATAATTGCTAATTCTTCTTCTTGTTTATAAATCATCTTCACTTTATCTGGCAAATTGTTATTTTTATTAATATTATCTAAATTCTTACTTAATCTTTCACTTTCCTTATTCAATCTTATTATTTCCTTTTAATTATTTTTTATTGCAATTTAAGTTTCTTTTATTTTATTTGATAAGCTTATTGCATATTCTCCACTTGAAATATTACTCATTCTTTATTATAATACTTTATATTCTTCTTATAAATTGTTGAGTATTTTATTATTATTCATATTTTCTTAATTCATTAATTTGTATTTGTTTTCTTGTTGTTACTTTTCATCTTATTTTTTCATATTTAGTTTTTTTATTATGTCATTCTAATTTTTATTTATATAGTTTGATAAATCTTAGTTTATTTCTTTAAGTGTAGAATGTAAAATACTTGATTCTTATTGAATATCTTTAATTGACATTTTATCGTAATCCACATCTTTAATTAATTCTTCTAATCTTTATTTAAACTTCTCAAGTTTAGTTATTTGTGAATTTTATTAAATATTTAATCCTATTTTTCTGTTTGATTTATTATAATAACTATTATTTTTAGTACTATTATTTCTATTGCTTATTCTAGATTAGTTTTATTAATTTTGCCTTGTTATTCTATCATTTTATTATTATTATTGTTGTTATTTTTATTATTATTATTGTTATTATTATTTTTACTCTTATTTATCTTCTTAAACTTATTATATATTGCTTATATTAGAATTCGCCATACTTTCTATATCTTCTTCAAAACTATTATTATCATCATAATTGTCAAAACTCTCATCATATTAACTCATTCTATAATTAACTTATATTTAAATTAAATGTTATATATTTTAAAATAATCAATGAATTTCTAAATACATATTTATCAAAATTATATTTATTAAATCTTTGAGTCTTTCATGAATTTATTCTTTAATTCCTCAATAGACTAATTTTAACTCTCGTTAGATTTTATTTTCTTTTTTTGAACATCTTTTTCTAATTCCCAACTTAATTATGGTGCTTAAAACTATTATTTTTTCTTCTCATTTTTTTCCTTTAATTTTTGTTATTATTATTATAATTTATCTTTATTTTAAGCTTCTTATTTTGCTTTTTGAGTCATGAAATATTCACCTGATTCCATTAATAAGTCTTCCTTTCTTGGTAATTATTCAGGAGGAAAAGGAGTATATTCTTTATTAATTTTTTATACTTTTTTCCTCTTTATTTTTTAATTTACTTTTTTAAACTATAAAAATAATGAATAATAATGATAATATGATAATAATATTATAATAAATATACTTATGGTAAGAATCGATCCCAGTTTTCATTAATAAGTTCTGGATTTTTCATCAACTCTTTCTTAATCATAAGTTCCTTAATATTATAAATAGGATGAATGTTATACATGGTATCCTCTACAATTCTTCGAACCAATTTCAACTGCCTATAATGTCCAATAATACTAACAGTACTACCCTATACCATAATATAACACTCTGTTAATAACTCTAATGCCTTAAGTGTATTTCCATTAGGTCCAATTAACCTTTACCTTCTCTTTACAAACCTTTCTTTGTTCCTGACCATGTTCTTAATCTTAATAATATCGCAATATATCTCATCTTAACATAATCTCAATGCCTATTAATATGGTACACTTCTAGCCAATAGTTTTATAACGTCTCTTGCTTTTATTATAGCATAAGGATCAAATGTTTTTTTAGTCGTCCATACTGTCATGCTCCCTTCTATCACATTTAGGTCTGCCTTTATTCCTATTGTATTAAGCTCTTTCTTTACAAATCCGAAACATTCTCGTATGTATTTTTCTCTATATTTAGGAAATAATGTCGCAAACGATGATTTCTCTAATAATTCTCCATTCATTTCTCCTTCCTTTATTTCTGGAATCTTCCATTTATCGATAGTTTAATCATTATCCCAAGGTTTATCTTTTCTATATTTATTCTTTTTTGATTATTTCTAACTAGTTTCTAAAGGATTTTCAAGTTCTTCTTATTATTGCATAATAAACAATTAATAGATATTATATGTTAAAAGTATGAATACATAAATAATAATAATAATAATAATAAAGATTTATAAATAGAAGATGAAGAAATCAGTTTTAAGTATGGGAATAGTGTTATGTTGTTTATAAGAGAAAGAAGGTAAAACATTACAATGGTCTTACAGAGATGATGTGGGTGCCCATTGGGGTATCAAGGGTTATGAAGAGATGGTAAGTGAAGTGGGAACAGAACATGGACATATGTCTTGGCCTTAACATAGATTCTTAGGAGGATATGACAGTGGTAGTGTAAGAAGAGGATTCTAAGTGTTTGCTAAGAATTGTGGTAATTGTCATGGTATGATTTACAAAAAGTATGATGCTCTCTTGGATAAAGCATATAGATAGATTGAGTTAGCCAATATGGTCAGTATGTTTAGCATCAATCCTGCTCATCATCACTTTAAGCAGTATTATTACCAGGAGTGGGAAGATAGAGATAGGCTCATTCACGATCGTATCTATCCTACTTACTATTCTATTGATGAAGCCAAAAACTCAAATGGAGGTAAATTAATACTCACATATATTATATTCACATCATATATATAATCAATACATTCACTTATTTTTTATCAACTTTTCATCTATTTTAGGAGTGTGGCCAACCGACTTCAGCAAAATAAGACTCAGACCAGGTGGAGTTAATTACATTTACAATATCCTGACAGGGTATCACTACAAAGCTCCTTATGGAATGGATGTTCCTAAAGGAAAACACTTTAATCCTTACTTCGACCATATGATTATAGGAATGCCAAGGCAATTAGTAGATGGACTCATTGACTATGATGACGGTATTATTATTATTAATTATGACTATTATAATTATTATGATATGATAATAATAATAATAATAATTATGTTAAGGTACTCCTGCTTCTGCCCCTTAGATGGCATTCGATGTTTCTAACTTCATAATGTACATGTAGAGGAGAAGTGGTTACCGTAAGCCTGATACTCAGGTAAGGAGATGGATGGTGGTGACAGGTTTCTTCCTTATCTGGCCTTTTAAACATCTTAGAACTAGAGCATACTTCAGAAATCTCTTATCTACCAGATGGGAATAGTATGCAGTTAGAGATGGAGTTTATTACACTCACTTCAAGAAAGGTGGACATAATACCAGAGCAGACCAGTTCAGAGGCAAGTATTGGGTATGATAGATCATATAAATATTTATATTCGTCATATTAGTATTAAATTACTATGTTATAATGTTGTATTAAATATTTATAACATAATTATGATGTGAGAAATAAATAATTAATGTTGCATACATTGTTAATAATATAATGATCATCCGAGATAGTTGATGCCTCCTACAAAAAGAAGCAACATGCAAAAGAGATATTCCCAGACAGCTCTAGACTCTGAAATTTGGAGATACTTAGTGGAAGGATCGACCTGCAACCTTAAACAGGCTAGAATAAATAAAAATAGATATACCTGTGATAATCATGGACCCTAAGGGTACTGCCAGTCCACTCAACAAACTATTCATCGGAAAACTTCCTACCAAACTAAAGTAGCCAATCTATACTACCAATATCAAAAAGCAATATACAATAAATCTATCTATTACTTTCAATCTATCATTCGTCTTCTCTCTGTATCCTTCCAAAAACTCCTTCATTATCACCATTAAAACATTCTATCTTTTCTCACTTTACTTCCTTTTTAATAAATTATCTATTTCTTGTTAATTTTGTTGCTACTATAGATTGTCTTTTTAATTAGTTCCCTTTTGCTTACTTTATTTCATCTAATTAATATTTTATATCTATTGATAAAAATTAAATAATTAAAGATGATAATGAATGTAATCATGATGAAATATTTTGATTATATAATGATTATTGAGTTTTGAAGTCTATTTGATATATAAAGTTAGATTTTTGATCGAATATTTTAGCTTGAATATTGTGAGAATCTATGGTGACGGCATGAATAAGGTAATGAGTATTACAATGGATGGGTTTTTTAAAGATGGATTTAGAACCGAGTATATCAAGAGGTTGACCTTAATTCTGGAAGATTAAAAAGTTGTAAAGGAGATGCTGCATTAAAGTCATGGTGGCTCCTCCATGTACAATGTTTTAATGACCTTGCAATTAATCATTGCTGTTCAGAAATACAAAAAACTCATCAATTTTATTCCTCTCCTTCTGCTTCATGTTTCTCAACACTTTTTAATAATCCTCTTCACTCACTAGTATCCTCAAATCATTATATCCCTTAATTTTTCTCTTTAACTTGTTAAACACAAAAAACTCATTTCCTTAACTCTCCTATTCTTAATAATTTTCATATAATTATGTTATCTCTTTTAAATCCTTTTTTATTTTGAACTACTCTTTTAATTAATTCCAATCTATTATCTTTTCTTATTGTTTCTTTTTATTAAACTCTCCTATTTAATATTAAAATTTATAACTATATGGCACCAAAAATCCAATTGAAAATATCACGGAATATTTTCGTAATTATTTCATTATTTTATATATATTTTATTTATAAAAATTAGATAAAATAATGAATATAAGATTAATGAACATAGAAAAATAAATATATGTAATTATAAATGAGCAAAAGAACTATCAAATTAAAGTTCTTCTTTTGAAAATATCAGTAATGGCATTTTAATTATATATGTCAGTAGTGTCTGCTTTAATTATAATTAAGTTGTTAATAACTTATAGTTGGACAGAGTTTTGAGAGTGTGAGAAATCTTATAGATAAAGAGAAAGATCGAGAGAGAATTATAGAATTTATTAGATTTGGTCCTACACTGAATAGATTAGTATATTAGAATGTCTCTTGATTGCTTCTAAATTACTTTAGTAATCTTTCTTATTACTTTCAAACACTTAGCTGTACCTTATGTCCTTAATCTCCATTTCCATTATATTAGTTTATACTTTCCCTTGTTAATAATAAGGATCCAACACACTTTCTATGGAGATTACTAACTGAACAAGACTCTCACTCAGCACTTAGTCATCTTTATTATTATTATATTATTATTTACCATTTATAGCTCTGATGTCCATGAATATATTTGCATCTGCCTGAATGAATTATTTGGAATAATGAGCAGTATAATTAACAAAACTAAAATTAATAGGAGAGTCCAATTAAAGACTAATCCTTAACAAATCAGAGACAGGCTAGTATTAAATAAATGGAAAAAGAATTTTCAATTTAGTAATAGTAATAATTTATGATAGCATCTAGCCATTTATCTATATATCATCTAAAATCTAATAATCATTGAATCCTAAAGATAGAGAGCCTGATTTATAAAGAAATTAAGAGAACTATTAATTAAGGAAGTTTAAATCAAAGGCAAATTAAAGAGAGTTGTTATTTTGATGGGAAGAGAGAGTGAGATTGGGACTTATAAAGGGTTGAGGAAGTAGATCGCTAGTAAGATCAAGGGGTGAGTCACTTTGGATTAAGTAGGACATAAACTGTATAGTCAGATGTTCGTTCTCTACAATGATATCTCCCACTTGGGTTGAGTAGAAGAAACCCCCACTCAATTATATAATGTTATTAAGATAGTTCTATATCAGATTCTATACACTATAATGTACTACTTCTCCCATCTTATCTTCCATTATCTAAATTAATTTTAATAACCAATCATCATTCATTATTACGTTTTTCAATTATTATTAATCATCATCATCATCATCAGCTTGTTTAAATTTATCATTATCATCATCATCATCTTTTTTTTATTTATCTTTATCATAATCATATTTTTTTTATTTATCATGATCATCATCATCATCTTTTTTTTATTTATCATTATCATCTTTTTTTTATTTATCTTTATCATAATCATATTTTTTTTATTTATCATTATCAACTTTTTTTATTTTTTAAATATCTTCTTTAATTATTTCAATATCTGACCAACAAATATCAAAATACCTTTATATTTTATATTTTATATATTTTACCATTATTAAATTCCGCTTTAATATTTTTATATTGTTCCCATTATTTTAAAAGTTCCATATAAATCAATTATCTTTAATTGATTTAATTTCTTTTTTTTTAAGTTTGTATAGTTTGTTATTATTTTAATTGAAAAGTCAGGAAAGTTTAAATAAAATTTATTATCATTATAATCAACATAATTTTTTGTATTATTAAAAATGATTTATTTTAATTCAAATTAATTAATATTTATATTATATTTATTATTCTTGATAAGTTTTAAATTATCTACAACCAATCCCACTTAGTTTTATTCAATTAATTTTGTCATATCTTTTTAAATATTGACTATATTTTTTAAGTTAATGTTTAAAAAGCTATTTATATAATTCAAATTAGTCTAACAATACTAAAGTTGAATAAATAAGACTGCTAATAATTTTAAAATATTTTTCATATTATTATTAAAATTTATTTATTATAATAAAATGATTAATTGAAATCATTTATCTTATTTTTTACTATAAATCAAAAACTTATAATTGATTATTGATTATTTTTAATAATAATTTGATTTTAATAATATTTTTATAAACATGAACTAAATTTAAGATAATTAAAGCTAAGATTATACTAAAGTATTTCTTATGATTCCTGCATTTTGAATTTAAAATGAAAATATAGAGAATATAGTAATTTATTATTATTAATAATAGGATAAATTTATTAATAAATTCTTTGATTTAAAGAATAAAAATAATTTTAAAACTCATATTATTTAATAAAGTGATTATGTATATAACTTTGCAGTAGAATTAATAGATTAAAGTAATTCAATGCATTTATATTCAAAAATAAATTATAAACTAAATCTTTATTATTTTTTATTCATTAGAATATAGTTTATTTGATATTGATAACTATTTAATGCAAAATTAATTTTTGAAATAGTAAAATCAGAGATTAAAATAAATAATTTTACAAAATTAAAGTTAAACAAATTAAAATGAGTTAAAAAAAATTTTCGTGAAAAGTGATATTAATGAAATAAAATAATAAAATGAAAATCTTAATTATCTTTTAAAGTATTAATTATTTTTAAATAAAGATAATAAATAGATTAATCTGAAAATATGAGAATTTAAAATTAGCAAATTTTAAATTCTATAAAATTAGAATTGGAATAATTAAAAATAACCAATTAATCTATTTTCAATGAATAGAAATAAAAATAAATAAATAAAGTAAATTTTAAAAATGACGATTAACAATAATAATTATAAATCCAAAAAAATATTAATATAAACGAAAGCTATAACTTATTTATCAAACAACAATAAAACTTCTAAACTGATATAGATATTAATTAACAATGTTAATCTCATTGAGTAATTTATGAAAGAAAAAATTCTTTTAAAAATTTTCCTTATAAAAAATAATTAAAAAGATAAAAAAACTAACAAAATATTCATTCTAATATTAATAATATACAATAAATAAATAATCAATTTAAATAATATACAACAATTAATTCTAATAATAAAGAATGAGTATCTTACTTTTATTTTTCTAAATTTAATTTTTATTTTACTTAAAAAATTTATATAATAATAAAAATATAAAAATATATTTATAAAAAAATAATAATAAGGATATTTAATGCTAATATTAAAAAATAAAAAATTAGAATAATTGTTAAGATAATAATTAGGACAGAGAATATTAAGAAGAATAAGTGATTATTAATGTTGTCCTTTAGAATAGCCTAAGAGTATGAGACTATAAATATTATAGGATAAAGGAATAAAATACAAAATGAGTGAATTATAATCTGGAGTTAAGGTTTTAACTGAAAGTCAACAATTCCCAAGCATGGTGAACATAGGAGTATTGATAGGAACAGGGACAAGAGAAGAAAGCATAGAGCAAAGTGGAAGTTTATTATCAATAAAGCAAAATTTCTTAAAGACTAAAGATAGCATGGATGGACTTAAAAACTTAGAATATCTTTACAAATCAGGAGGGTATTTAGACATGGACTATGATTAGGAAAATAGTTACTTTAAAGCTTAATTTTTGGAGGAGAATTTAGATGAAATGCTAGATCTGATAATAAAGTGCAGTTTGCAATAGAAGACTGAAAATATTGACTTTGAATTGGTGGAGTAATCTAGAAAGGAAGAAGAATAATAATACAGTCTGTAGGAAATAATGTTTAAATAGGCTTATGGGAATGGTGAATGGTAGTAGGGATTAGGAATGCCTCTGTTGGGAATAAGAGATAATAATGTATCTTAACATCTCAATCGTGATCAATTGCACTCTTTCTATCAAAATAAATACACTCTGGACAGAATCTACATAGCCGCTAGTGGAGTAAGAGATCATAATGAGTTTTGTAAAATTCTATAAGAAAAAATCAACAAGTTCTCCGATTTATCCTTAAAATCTACTCCAACTTAACTTACTTATTATCATGGAGGAAGAATAATGATGAATACTTCCAATGCAGATAATCAACAATATAAACATCTAGATTAGGAAACATTAGGTATTGATTATTATAATAATAATAATAATAAAAGAGAAGCTAAATGAAGACTTAGAATGTGCATTAGTATTTTAGTCTTATGGATGGAGTGATGATTAATTAGTGCCTTTGAATGTAGCATATACTTTATTGGGCAATAGTTCTTCGTTCTCTTCAGGTGGACCTGGAAAGGGAATGCATGCCAGGACTACTAAAAATATGCTTAATAGTACTAATTACATTAATAGTGCTGCTTGTATTAATTCCTTATTTACTGATTCTGGTTTATTTGGATTAGAAGCTGCAGGAAGTTATTAAGATGCTAATAAGCTAGTAGTCAAAATTGCCAAAGAACTTATAAATCTCTAATCTCATATTGATCCTGTTGAATTGTCCAGAGCCAAAAATATACTTAAAAGCAATGTCAATATGGTATTATAAAGGCAGTAGGACAGATTGGAAGAAACTATTAAAAATGTATATTCTTATTATACTTTTCTCCTTATACTTATTATTTTATAATCAATTAAATTAAATTAATATTAATGTAATAATAGATAAGATTAATAGGGGAAATAGGTCATGATAAATATAATGAACAAATAGATAAAGTAAAAAGTGAAGATATTAATTAAATTATGAAAAAAATAATGAAAGGCAAATTGACTTATGCATCACGTGGTAAACATATTGACAACATTATCGACTACAAATAAATATAAGAAATGTTTTAATAATGATAAAATTATATAGTACAAATGTACAATTAAAACATAATCTCTTATTACAATAAATATGAATATAATTTTAAAGAAGTTGTAGGATAAAACAAAATAAAAATCATTAGTCATTAAAATCGTCATCAGAATAATAAATATTATCGTTTGTCCAAATTCTATATTTAATAATATAAATTTACTTAATAAACTCTTTCTAATTTATAAATCCGTCTTAATCTTTATCGAAAACTTATAATATTTTTTAAACTTCTTATTCTTATAAATTTAAATTGTTTTGTTTAGCCCATAAAATAATTCAATAATTAGGAATTTTTCCTATATTATCTTAATCCAATTAATTAAAAATGTATTTAAAATATGAAGCAGTATCTATTTATTTCTTGAATATTTTAATAATAATACTTACATTTGCTTAATAATTGAAAAAAATTATTCAAATTCTATTTTTTAATTTAGTTCTTTTTAAATACTTTTCTTTTAACTTTCATATATTTCTTGAAATCCTATAGATTACAAAATGTATTTTAAATCTTTTAGCTCTAGTTAAGCATTTTAATCTTAAAATTCTTTGAATATTTTAAGTAACAAATTTCTATCTAATACTTGACTTATGTCCATTGAGATAAATATGAAAATTAATTAAGAAAAAATATATTATAAACTTTAATTAAATATAAATTTGTGATGTATTTAAAAAGGTTAAAATAAGCCAGTAAAATATTGGGTGGTAGTATTTTAGTGCCTTTAAGTTTAGGTTTAAGCTATAGTTACTATTTATTTCCTGAATAAAGAAAAGATTTTAAATAGTTTTTAATGGCAAACTTAAGATTATTTCGACTACAAAAAGCTGGAATATAGATGGGATTAATTTATAAGTGGAAGGGAATTAAAAGCGAAAGTCATATTTAGGCAGCAAGAATTTTAAAAAAGAATTTATAAGAAAATGGAGGAGTATACATAAAACTTGGTTAATTACTAGCAACATTGGATGTGATAATTCCAGATGAATATTGAAATGAAATGGCTAGTCTATGTGAATATAATCCTGAAAGCAGTTGGACTGAAGTAAAGGAAGTGTTACAATCAGAATTGGGAGAAGAATGGGAAAAGAAGTTCAGTGAGTTTAATATAGTACCTATGAAGGTAGGAAGTATTGCTTAAGTACATGAAGCTAGATTGATCACAGGTGAGAGAGTGGCTGTCAAGATTTAACATAATAGGTTATAGAAGGAAGTACCAGGAGATATCAAAGTCACCCAATTAGCTATCGATATAGGAGAGTACTTCTTTAAGGATCTCAATATGCAATGGTATGCTAAAGAGGTTGAGGAAAACTTACCATTGGAATTGGATTTCAAGTTAGAAGCTAGTAATAGTGCGAGATGTAAAAAGATTCTATCTTTCAATTCTCAATATAAAGTACCTGATGTTTATTGTGAGCATAGTGGGAAGAGAGTATTAACAATGGAATTTGTGGAGGGAATTTCAATTGGAGATGTATAGAAGATGGAAGAATAGCAGATCGACTAAAAGGAAATAGCAAGATTACTTACACATGCATTTGCAAGGTAAATGTATGTAGAAGGTTTTGTGCACGCAGACCCTCATCAAGGCAACCTCTTTGTTAGGAAGCATAATGGTTAGAACCAATTAATTATATTTGATCATGGGCTCTATAAGTAGTTAGATCATAATACTAAACTTTCATATGCTAATCTTTGGAGAGGCATCCTTACTTAAGATGAAAATTTAATTATATAATCTGCTAAGGAATTGTATAAAAATGCTACTAATGTTAATTATCAGATGTTAGCAAGTATGGTCAGTAGTAAGCCTTATCAAAAAATCATGGATAAGACATAGAAAGATGTTAAAAAGAGGATGATTAGGTTCTCTAATTAATAGGAGAAGGATGAAATTATTAATCTTGCAAATACACATTAAAACGATATTGTTTAGGTACTCTCTAAAGTCAATTAGAATATACTACTTTTATTTAAAGTTAATGACTTTATCAGAAGTCTAGATGCCAAGTTGGGTTCTCCTATCGATAATTTTTAAATCATAGTAATTTTATCATCATTATTATATTATCATCATTAATATCATTATTGATATTATTATTATTATAATTACTTTCATGATTAATTTTTAGTTAAATTATTGTTTTCAAACTCATGAAATTTTTTAATGGTAACATATGAACTTGAGACAAAAAATATTCTATGTATTAAATAAATATTGGTCTATCTTTAAATTATACACTTATTCTTTATTTATGAATAATACTTTGGTCAGACAATGATCTCGAAATTATTTAAATTATATAAAAAATATATATCATTTTTTTTATAAATTTAAAAGTGCTTATTATTTGACATCTTCATTTTTATCTTAAGAAAGTATCATCAAAATAGGTCTTATTTTTTCCTATTATAAATATTGATTAATATTTTTATTAACTTTAATAATATTAAAAATTAAAATATTAATATTACATATTCAGAGTCTAAAAAATCAGATTTTTGGTCAGATTTTAAATATTTGGCTAAATTATGCCTGACATTAGGAACATGATCTTTTTTATATTATTCAAAAACAGGTAATACTTTAGAAATGAAACAATTTCAAGAGATAAATTTGTTAGAACTTAGGTTCTAAAATGATTTAAAATCAAATGATATATATAAAAATTATGATAAGATGATAAGAAAATATAATAATAATAAAATACGACTAAGGCCCTAATGAGAGTGATTCTAAACTGGTAAGTGGAAGAGTCCTTCTGGTTTTCAATGATGTTTTTAATCAAAAGCTCTGTCCAGGACTAACCCATATGGAGACTAAGGAGAGGAAGGTTTGCAGAGACATAATCTCTTACGGCATAGACTTGATCAGAGAAAAACTCATATATGATGTTCTTGATCTGATTAGAGTTAATAAGATCTACTCCAGTCTTGATCTCCTTAGCATAAAAGATGAACATTCGCACCAACTTCTCCTTGATCCTCCAATTGTTCTTCTAATATGCTAAATCACATATTGCAGGGATGATTGACTGTTGCAACATTTCCAGTCCAAGTTTCTAACTCATTGGATTTATTTTCTTTAACAATTTCATCTTTACTTCTACATTCTGGTCTCGCAATAATTGTAGGAATAGTGGAAGCACATTGTCTATTATTTCCTTTTTCGATTAGAAGCAATATGTCATGCTCATTAATGCACAAGCTGCTTCTTTTTTTACATTCAAGTTCTCACACTCTATCAGCACTTTCACTTGTTTAATTAATATTTCTATTATCTCACTATGATCATTCTGTTTTTAATTAGTAACAACTTTAGCGATTTAATTTATCTTTACTCCAACCAAACTTAAAATACCTTGTTCGTCTTATTCTATCACGTTCTAATTATTGTTTATATTATTATTGTTATTATTATTATTGTTATTATTCTATTATTATTAATTATTCTATTATTAACCTTGTTTATTGTTTAATTCTATCACTTATATTATTTTAGCAAGGATAGTTTCTTTTAATAACTTTAAATTAAGATTAATAGAGAGCTCAAATAATAGATCAAAAATTTTAACAATTTAATATGTTTGCAATTTGATTTCATTAAGATTTTCTTACAAATTTTCTTTGGTGAGAAGATGAATAGCATTGACAATGAATTCTATAATATTTTTATTATAGTTAAGATTATTTTATAAATAAGGGATAAGATTAGTAATAAGTGAGGGGAAATGTATTTTGAGAATATGAAAATTGGATATTAAGAGTTAATTGGCAATGAGTATGAGAGAGTCTATAAAAGAGAGATGTATTTAATAATTTTCATTATGATAATGAGTGGCAAAGATAAGAGTATCGAGAATATACTTGGCTATGATAGAATTAGTGGAAGGATGGAGAGTGAGAGTATGTATGATTTTGAAGATTGTCTCATTGCTTTCCTGCTTATAATGAGAAAGCAAATGCCCTAACATATACAACCCAGTTTATTTACTTGCTATGCTCTCAAAATATTCTCCTGTACTTTTATCAATTAAAAATCTTAAACACCCCTCCTACATCTATTAACTGTATTTCATTAATTCACTTTTCATCCCCTTCCCACTCTATATAACATACATCATTATTTCCTTCAAATCTTTCTAAACTTGTTCCACTATCAAGTTATCTTCAGTTTAAATTAATTAAAAGTATATTTGATTCATCAATTCAATATTAAGTCTTGATAAGTAATTAAACAATCCTATCTAGTTACTTTATTTCTTTTAAAATACATTATAATATTCTTTTATTAATATCAAACCACATTCTGATATTCCTATCATTATTTAGTCTTCTTGACTTTCTATCAATTATTAAAGGAATGGTAATAGTTCATTTATCGTTCTTTATTCTCCCAATGCCATCGAAATATAATTTATTTATTTAAAACTTTATAATTATTTCTCATTATTTTCTGCATTACATAGTTCGTCTAATAAAACATTTATTGCCACACTACTTTAAACTTCCATTTCTATTTTATATTATTTATTTATTAATATATAATTACAATTATTATTTAAATAATATTTAAATTTATTATTATTAATATAAAATGAAAATTAGAATTTATAAAATCAAGTTTTTCTTAATAATTCTAACTCAACTTATTTCTTAAAAATTAAAAGAATAAATTACTTTATTTTTGATTGGCCTTTTTAATCTATAGATTTAGATAAGAAAATTAATACAACAATTAATAATAAACAAATATAAAAGACAACTGCTTTAGAAAACAGCTTTAAAAAATCCAATATTGTCAATCATGAAGTATATTTTATAAATAGTGGAGAATCTGAGGAAATCAGGGAAGAGATTGGAAAAGAAATTGGTAAGAGAGATGGAGTTGATGATGATTATGTTAGTGTAAATAAGGAAAGAATCCATGTAAGTGGCATCCTGTTTAATTATTTGAAGGCTGAATAAGAAAGGAAGATTCAAACTAATTTGGATATATCCTTTGATACTTGATATTGTCAAGTAATAGGTAAAGATAAGGAATAATACAAATGCCATAATGCTTGCATTTCCTCTCTCAATATTATTTAATATTTAATTCATAAAGTTACTATTAATAGCCAAGTTCACTATTCTATTATATTATCATATTCATATTAACATCATATATCATATCATCATATCATTATATTATTATCTTATTATATTATTTATTCATTTTATTATTATATTTATATTTACATGAATACAAACCACCAAATAGACATCAACAAACAGATAATGCCCAAAAATAAATATCCAAAATAAACCAGAGGATTTACGTTCTCTAAATCTAATTCTAATTTAAATACTTTGAATTTCTTAGATAGATTTTCTACGTTATTTAGCCATTCATCAATGAACTTTTAAAGTTCATTCTTTTTTTTTAGCAACACTATTTTAGTGTCTTATTCATCATTGTCTATAATCTTTTTTTCCTTTGTAAATAACTCTTTGCCTACTTCAATCAGTTTATTGTTTTCTTCCTTTATTTCAATTTTTTTATCTAACATTTCTTTTGAACTTCTCTAAAAATTTTAAATATAAAATATGAATTGTTTAAAACATAAATACAAATAATAATTATAAAATATATATATAAATATATTATAATACATATTATGGTCTATGAATATAATAACCAATTAACTCCATAGGAAGACATGAAATTCCTTAAGATCCAAAAATCATAGCAGATAGTATTCCCAAACATGAAACACAGCCAATAAAAAAGAAGATGAAATTAATAGAGAAAATGAGTTATTTTTGAGTAACTAACTAAGTGTTTTGATAAGAATTAGGAATTGGAAAAGTAGATTCTAAGAATTAAGAGTCAGTGATAGTTACAGTGGTGAGAGGGATATAAGTTTTATTTGAAAAGGGATAGGCAATACCAAGCACAATTGCTGAAAGAGTCAGAACAAAGAACATCGATACTGCTACATCTTTAGTCTATTCCATTGCAGAATCTTCAGGGTCTTGACGATAAATGAACAGGCATAATGGTAGAAGTATTATTGAGAATAGTCCAATCAGCCAGAAGTTTATGTTGTAAAATATGTACCAGTCACTATTCCCGTTTCGGCTATTTATTGTGTCAATTACTAGGATCAGAGGTTGTACCCAGCCCAAAAAAAGTCCAAATATCTATTAATATCGTTATCATTATAATCATATTATTAATATCATTAATATCATATAAATTATTATCATTAAAATCATTATTAATATTATTTTTCAAATTTTTATTTTATTACCACTACGAATTTAGTTATTAAACTATTACCAAATTTTTTGTCTTTTTCATGGCAGTAATATCCGAATAAATAAATAAAAACTAAAATGTATATTATACTAAGAACTACTCCTCCTATTATTGATAAAATGTTCATTTAATATGTTATAATAATTAATTTTATTTATGTATAAATTATTATATTATATTATTATTAAATTTATTAAGATGGTTTTGTTTATAATAATTTACACAATTTTATTAATAGTATTATTTTTATAAATATCTAGCTCCATTTAATTTAATAGAAACTACTCATAAATTATAAATTATGAAAACTATTTAAAGGAAAAAAATGAAATTTAAAATATTATGAAAAAAATTATTTTAAATTAAGAGATCTCTCATTAATATAAAGATCACATTTTTGAAAATATTGATTTTTATCAATAATTAAATTTAAATTTAACTGATTTAATGGATAATATTTTATCATTTTAAGATTAAAAACAGTTTTTTAAATAAAATTTATAAAAATCTAATTTAACATCTGATTTTCAATAATTTTTAATTTCTATTTAAGAAAAATTAAAAGTATAAATTATTTTTTATATTTGATTAAAGAAAAATAAATTGAAAATTATTATAATAAAAAGATATTTAATTCTAATAAAATATCTTAATAACATTTTTTAAAAAGATAAAAATTTAGAAATTATACTTTTAAATAAAATTTTGAATCATTTATAATATAAAAACTTGATTTTGTTGATGAATTAGACAGAAAATAATTTTAAAATTTGTTTTCTGAAAATTTAGATTTATTATTTAATAATTTA
>Ga0315908_10000551_pt1 | contig 29557 bp, 30 predicted proteins | sample LakEriMetagenome_12_FD_203520 | JGI IMG/M metagenome (GOLD analysis project Ga0315908, IMG submission 203520) | Freshwater fungal communities from buoy surface, Lake Erie, Ohio, United States - Buoy 4 MA124 | ecosystem: Environmental > Aquatic > Freshwater > Lake > Lake biofilm | place: USA...
CGCCTATCATTACAGGTTCAGATGCTGAAGGTGCAGGAGAAATGTTTAGGGTAAGCACCCTCGATGCTAAAAATCCGCCATTAAATGATGCTGGAGAGGTAGACTACAAAGAAGATTTCTTTGGGAAAGCTGTAAACCTTACCGTATCGGGTCAATTGGAAGCTGAATTGGCAGCCCTTGCCCTTGGTCAAGTATACACCTTTGGCCCTACTTTTCGTGCTGAGAACTCGAATACGTCGAGACATTTAGCAGAATTTTGGATGATTGAACCAGAAGTTGCCTTTAATGATTTAAAGGATAATATGAATTTATCTGAAGAATTTTTAAAATATATCTGTGCCTATATTTTGGAAAAGTGCAGCGAAGATTTAGAGTTTTTAAATCAAAGAGAAGCTCAAGAACAAAGTCAAAAACCGCAAAATGAAAGAAATGAATTAGGATTGATTGATCGTTTAAAATTTGTTATCGAAAATCCTTTCAAACGCTTATCTTATACAGAAGCTATTGAAGTACTTTTAAATTCTAATCATAACAAGAAAAAGAAATTTCAATATCCAATTGAATGGGGAGTAGATTTGCAAAGTGAACATGAACGCTATTTGGTAGAAAAAGAATTTAAATGCCCTGTTATTTTATATGATTACCCTGCAGGAATCAAGGCGTTTTACATGAGACAAAATGACGACCAAAAAACAGTGGCGGCAATGGATGTCTTGTTCCCTGGAATTGGTGAAATCGTTGGTGGCTCTCAGCGCGAAGAGCGTTACGATATATTAATTGAAAAATGCAAAGCATTTAATATCCCTGAAGAAGATTTGTGGTGGTATATTGAAACAAGAAAATTAGGTACGGTACCACATGCAGGATTTGGCCTAGGATTTGAGAGGATGATTATGTTTGTAACCGGAATGACTAATATTAGAGATGTAATACCATTTCCAAGAACACCACTAAATGCAGCATTTTAATTATGGCGCTTAAGCAACATCTTTCCTTAAAGTTAGAACAGCGACTTTCCCCACAGCAAATTCAACTTATGAAATTGTTGCAAGTTCCTACCATAGAGTTAGACCAACGCATCAAACAAGAAATCGAAGAAAATCCTGCCTTAGAAGAGGGAACTGAAGATAATGAAGATGAGTTTGAAGATCAAGATGAGTTTGATGACGAGGACAACGATGATGATTTTGATATTTCAGACTACATGGATGATGATGTTGCAGATTACAAAACTCAAGCAAACAATCAATCTAAAGATGATGAAGAACGCGTAATACCACTTTCTGGGGAACAAAGTTTTCAAGAAAAGTTAAGCGAGCAACTACATTTACTTGATTTAGACGATAGAGAATTTGCCATTGCGGATATATTAATTGGAAATCTTGACGAATCTGGATATCTTGGAAGGGCTTTAGATGCCATTGTAGATGACCTTGCTTTTTCAATGAATGTAATTGCCACGGAACAAGAAATTGAAGTTATCCTGCATTTAATACAAGAATTAGATCCCGCTGGAGTTGGAGCTAGAAACCTACGGGAATGTCTTTTATTGCAAATTGAAAGAAGGCAGGATGGATCAGAAATTAGAAAAAAAGCAAAGTTAATTTTACGTGATTTATTCGAAGAATTCACTAAGAAGCATTACGATAAAATAGTTAAAAAATTATCTATTGATGAGGTAACACTCAAGGCTGCGATTGATGAAATTTTAAAATTAAATCCAAAACCTGGTGGTTCTATGAAAGAATCTGCCAAGAATTTTCAACAAATCATTCCAGACTTTATCATTGTCGAAAATGAGGCGGGCTTGGTACTTTCGTTAAACAGTAGGAATGCGCCAGAATTAAAAGTTAGTAAAGAATATAAAGATTTATTGCGTAATTATTCGGAAGGGGCTAAGACTTCCAAATCAGATAAACAGGCAGTGGGTTTTGTAAAACAAAAATTAGACAATGCCCTTTGGTTTATTGATGCCATAAAGCAAAGACAACAAACCTTACTCTTCACGATGAATGCCATAATGCATTATCAAGAAGCATTTTTTCTAAGTGGAGACGAAACCAAGTTGAAGCCCATGATTTTAAAAGACATTGCAGAAATTGTAGCTATGGATATTTCCACTATTTCTCGTGTTGCAAATAGTAAATATGTACAAACCAACTTTGGTGTTTACCCTTTAAAGTATTTTTTCTCAGAATCTTTATCGACAGATGGTGGGGAAGAAGTTTCTACTAGAGAAGTTAAGCAAATTCTATTAGATGCTATTAGCGGAGAAAATAAGAAAACGCCACTTCCAGATGAAAAATTAATGGCCCTATTACAACAAAAAGGGTATAACATAGCGCGTAGAACGGTTGCAAAATATCGAGAACAACTGAACTTGCCCGTAGCACGATTAAGAAAAGAACTATAATTGAGACCACTATCCCACCTTATATCATGGGTATTTTTACCCTTATTTATGCCAAGCATTGGTTTGATAATCACTTTATATTATCCTTCGAAAGGAATTGATATAAGTTTAATTACACTTTATGTACTGCCAGAAATGGTGAAAACACAACTTTTGACTTTATTTATTATTTTCAGTTGTCTTGCGCCAGGCTTATCATTTGTAATGTTACACAAACGAAAAGTAATATCAACCATAGATATGGAAAACCAAGGAGAAAGATCGCTCCCACTGATTATCATGTTTATCTATTGCGCCTTATTATTTATGCTTTTCATTTATAAAGACCCTGACGGATACTTACCCAAATATTTAATGTCCCTGCCGCTTGCGGGAGCAATTGTTATGGCACTCTTTTTACTTATCAATCGTTGGATCAAAATCTCCATGCATGCAGCAGGGGGTGGAATTTTGGTTGGATATTTATGCGCTTATTACTTAACTCAAACCACTGCGCCTATTTGGATTATTGCTATGGCAATTATTGCTTCGGGCTTAACTTTAAGTGCCCGATTATACCTAAATAAACATAAACCTATCGAAGTGTATTCTGGCTGGAGCCTAGCTTTTTTAGTGACTTTCTTATGTAATTGGTACTATCCTTTCCTTTAATCATCCCCTAAGAGCTGAGCTCTTTCCTTGTAACCACAGCTAAAAATACTTATAATTTATTGAACTCTTTTCAATAGAAAAATAACTTCTAATGACGTGTAAATAAACACTTTATAAATATAAAACTAAATTTGTTTAAAATAACTAAATATTTATTTTACACTTTTTTTAACAAAAATTAAACAAAAATTGAACTCTATATGTTTATTATTAGTTGGAGTTCCAACCAACTTTAGACAATGGAGATTCCGAAAATCCTTAAGAGTAGGACAAACTAAAAAAATTTAACTATGGAACATTTATTTTTATTAGCAAACGGTGTAAAAACTGCAGAGCAGTTGGCACATGTTATCGACCCGAGTAATTACGTATCGTTTACGTTTTTTATCGGCACAATGGCCATGATGGCCGCATCAGTATTTTTCTTTTTTGAGTTAAACAACACGCCTCAAAAATGGAGAACATCGGTATTGGTTTCTGGACTAATTACCTTCATTGCAGCAGTACATTACTACTACATGAGAGGGTACAATCTAGAAACAGGAGGAGATTCACCAACATTCTTCAGATATGTTGACTGGATTCTAACAGTACCATTAATGTGTGTTGAATTTTATTTAATTACCAAAAAAGCAGGTGCTAAAATCGGTTTACTTTGGAAATTGATTTTCGCTTCACTTGTAATGTTAGTTACAGGTTACTTCGGTGAAACAATTGACAGAGGAAACAGTGTTTTGTGGGGAGTTATTTCTGGAGCAGCATATTTCTATATCGCTTATCTAGTTTGGTTCGGAGAAGTTGCAAAACTAGCACAAACAGCTGGACCACAAGTTGCGAAAGCTACAAAAATCCTTGCATGGTTTGTATTGGTTGGATGGGCAATTTACCCTCTAGGATACATACTTGGAACACCAGGCGGATTGTTTGGAATTAAACTAGTTGCAGATCCAGTAGCTGCGACAAAAGCAATGGATATCGTTTACAACATTGCGGATGCGATTAACAAAATCGGTTTCGGTTTAGTTATTTATGCATTATCTAGAAAAGAAGACTAATATAATCTCCTATTCGATTAAAGGGCAAAAATGATTTCATTTTTGCCCTTTTTCTTTTTCCTTACTTATACGCATCAGTAAATTAACACTATTTTTATACTATGAATCGAATCATATTCATCTTCATACTCCTCTGCACCAATTCTTATGGTCAATCAATTTTTGATCTCGCTCGAACGGGTAATGTTTCAGAAATGAAAAAATTGTTAGACGAAAAACCAGATCAAGTCAATTTATTGTCTGATCAAGGCTTGCCACCATTTTTATTGGCCGCATACCGAGGGAATAATGAGGTAGCAAAATTACTGATTGAACGAGGAGCAGATATTAATTCGTGCTATGCTGAGGGCTCTGCAATTTATGGAGTGATTTACAAAAACAATCTAGACATACTAGACATAATGCTTCAAAAAGGTCTGAATGTAAATGATACATGTCAATTTAATCAATTTGGAACACCATTGAACTTCGCGATGAAACTGCGCAGATATGAAATTATCGAACGTTTGCTAGAATTCCAAGTGGATTTAAAAATGACCGATCAAAATGGAAAAACAATCAACGAATTATTAGTAATTTATAACGACGATAAATTAATCAAGCTATTTAAATCCTATGAAAAATAATCTCCTCTTTATCTCTTTTCTTTTCTTGAGTGCCTATTTCCAAGCGCAAACGTATACAACTGGAGTGGTGAGTTTAAGTTCAACTCCTGGACTAGTAATGACCGCCAAAATAGATGTTGGAACTCAAGTAAGCTTAACCTTTACTGGTCCTTCTGGACGCTGGTTTGCCCTTGGATTCGACGCAACTAGTATGGGCTCTGGAAACGATGTTGCAACAGTGCATGCTGTTGGAACCTTAAATGCGTTTGATGCAAGTATTGGTGGCTATTCTGCACCAATTGCAGATCCTTTGCAACATTGGACCATTACAAGTGATCAAGTTGCAAGTGGAGTAAGAACGGTCGTTGCAACAAGAGCCCTAAATACAGGGGATCTAAATGACCATGTTTTTACGGCAGCCACAGGATCGCTTAACTTGATTTGGGCTAGGGCAGGTAGCCCTGGTTATTCTTACAGCTACCACGGAGGCTCAAATCGGGGAATTACCACTGCTAATTTCACCTTGGTTCCACCTCCGACTCCTCCAGCAGCTCCTACTGGTGCTGCTTCTCAAACATTTTGTGCTGGAGCTTTAATCTCACAATTGTCTGCAGCTGGGACAAATATTCAATGGTATTCCAGTCCAACGGGTGGGACTCCTTTGAATGGAACAAGCCAATTGACTAATGGAATGACCTATTATGCATCACAGACTGTCAATAATTTGGAATCTACTAATCGTTTGGCGGTAACTGTTACGCTCAATACTGCGCCAAGCGCTCCAGCTACCATAAATGGTGCGACACATTTTTGCTATGATGGATCAGAATCCTATTCGATTACTCCAGTAATAGGCGCTGCCTCTTATGTTTGGACTACTCCAAATGGTGCCAATGGCAGCAGTACAGGCACGGCCTTAAACCTATTATTTGGCCCCAGCTTTGTTAGCGGGAATTTGAGCGTAATTGCGCAAAACGCCTGTGGACAAAGTCCAGCAGTGGCTATTAACATCAATCAACATTTGGCTTATGCCAACACCATCAACATATCATCATGTGATACCTACATTTTCAATGGTCAAACGTACGCGCAAAGTGGGACTTATCCTTATTCTGGAAGTACGATTTGGGGTTGTGATTCGACTGTTGTATTGAATTTAACGATTGTTCAAGCCTATACGACGAATATTAACGAAAGTGCTTGTGGTAGTTACAACTGGAATGGTCAAACATTAACGCAAAGTGGATTTTATTTTGATTCCTTGCAAAGTACTTCTGGGTGCGATTCTACAGTTGTGTTGAATTTAACGATTGTTCAAGCCTACTCGACGAATGTAAGCGAAAATACTTGCGGGAGTTTTAGTTGGAATGGGCAAACAATATGGCAAAGTGGTTTATACATTGATACCTTGCAAAGTGCTTCCGGGTGCGATTCCATAGTTTTATTAAATTTAACTATTCATCCTATTGAAAGCATTCAAATTGACTCTACTGTATTTGATTCCTTTTCATGGAATGGGCAAGTGTACACAACATCGGGGCTACACTCTCAGTATTTCACCAGCATTTTTGGATGCGATAGTACAGTCACTATCAATTTAACCATTGTAGATTCTGGACTTGACGAATTGGCACCGACTTGGAATGTATACCCTAACCCCATCGGTCAAAATCAAAACCTTCAAATTAGTGGATTAGCTCCAGGATTATTCCAAATTTTTGATGTTTACGGTTCTATTGTAGCAAGTGGAGAATTTTCTGCAAATATTGAAATATTAAACATAAAACCTGGGATCTATTATCTTGCTATCGGTCAGCATAGAAAACGTGTAATGATTCACTAATGTAACTTTTAATTAGAGAGAATAGTGATTGTTTAAGGAGGTCTCTACACAAAAAAGACTTGTTCAGACTACTCCACCGTGACCGACTTGGCTAAATTTCTAGGTTGGTCTACATTACAATTTCTCATTACTGCAATATGGTAGGAAAGCAATTGAAATGGAATGGTGGCCAATAATGGCACTAAATATTCATTCGTTTCAGGTATTTCAATAACATGATCTGCCATCTCTCTTACTTGAACGTCTCCTTCTGTTACAATAGCAATCACCTTTCCTTTTCGTGCTTTTACCTCTTGAATATTGGAAACAACTTTCTCGTAGGAATTTCCTTGAGTAGCAATAACGAAAATCGGCATGTTTTCATCGATTAATGCAATCGGTCCATGTTTCATTTCAGCTGCTGGATATCCTTCAGCGTGGATATAAGATATTTCCTTTAGTTTTAAAGCGCCTTCCAAAGCAACAGGAAAAGAACTTCCTCTTCCTAAATACAAAGCATTTGTAGCATCTTTATATTCTCTTGCTATTTTTTCTATTTTATCATTAATCGCTAATACTTGCTTCACTTTTTCTGGAATTGCTTCTAATTCTGCCAATAGATTCCTAAAACTTGCTTCAGGAATCGTGCCTTTTTGTTTGGCAAGTGATAAAGCCATTAAAATCAAAACCGTTACTTGCGCTGTAAAAGCTTTAGTAGATGCTACTCCAATTTCGGGACCCGCATGGGTATAAGATCCAGCATCTGTAATACGAGAGACTGAAGAGCCTACCACATTACAAATTCCGAGAATAGTAGCTCCTTTTGATTTAGCTAATTCTAGTGCTGCCATAGTGTCTGCCGTTTCTCCAGATTGAGAAATTGCAATAACGACATCGTTTTCGCTTAATATTGGATTCCTATAGCGAAATTCGCTGGCGTATTCTACTTCAACATTAATTCGAGCAAGGTCTTCAATTAAATATTCTCCGACCAATCCTGCATGCCAAGAGGTACCACAGGCAATTAAAATTAAGCGATTCGCCTGAATCATTTTTTGTTCGTAGTCTTTGATCCCTCCTAAAGAAACCCAACCTTCAGCAGCATTTAACCTACCCCGGAAACAATCATGAATAGATCTTGGTTGTTCGTGAATTTCTTTTAGCATAAAGTGCTCATAACCACCTTTTTCAAGAGCTTCTAATTCAACTTCTAACTGCTGAAAATAAGGAGTCTTCTCTTGGTCTGCTATGTTATAAATCTTTAATTTTTCACCTAATTTAAGAACCGCTATTTCCTCATCCTCCAAATAAACAACTTGCTTAGTGTACTCCACTATGGGCGTGGCGTCAGATGCTAAATAAAAGTCTCCATCTGCTCCTATTCCAATCACCAAAGGGCTACTTTTTCTAGCTGCTACCATTTGATTTGGATGATTTTTTGAAGTAGCCACAATTGCATAGGCCCCAACGACGTGAAATAAGGCTAAGCGCAAAGCCTCGCCATACCAAACATTTTCCTTTTTACTAATATGCTCGACCAAATTGACCAATACCTCCGTATCGGTATCACTTTTAAAAACATATCCTTGTTTGATTAACTCCTTTTTTAAAGCATCATAATTTTCAATAATACCATTGTGTATTAATGCCAATGAGCCGTCCATAGACACATGTGGGTGGGCATTTACATCATTTGGGGGTCCGTGAGTAGCCCAACGCGTATGGCCAATTCCGTTGTGACCATTAATGTTTTTCCCTTCAGTAAAAGCTTCTAAATTGCTTACTTTTCCTGCGCACTTATAAACATTTAAATCATTACCGTCAATAAGGGCAATTCCAGCACTGTCATACCCACGATATTCCAGACGCTTCAATCCTTTTAATATTATTGGAAAGGCTTCTTTTTTGCCTAGATAAGCGACAATTCCACACATAAATCAGTAAGTTGTATAGGTTACTACTAAACGAGGTTTAGCTTTATTAATGGTGTTTTTTCCATTAAACACTATTCTTTCAGCTGAATTTATAAAATATCTAGGAGATAGAATTATTCCAGTATTTTCAATGTCCTTATTAATTATTGCTTGCGTGTATTGTTTTAAGTCCACACTGTATTCTTTTGTATAATCATCATACGAACCCAAAACGCCTAAATTGGTATACGTTTGAACAGCTTCTTTAATTCGGGTTGCTACAGAAATATTCAGCCCTGGTTTATATCTATAATTCGATTGGAACTGAATCGGCAAATGCAAATTTGCTCTATGAATTAATTGGTTTTTCTTTAAGTTGTTCAAGCCCGGAATTTTTACAAGCGCCCTAAAATTAAATGCCTGAGCATAAAATTCAATATTGCCTAAGGACTCATTTTGTAATAATTGTTCGAGTGGTTTCCCTGTAATATCTTTTTCAACGTGTGTAAAATCAGCACAAGAAGTATTGATTAAAAGGTCGTATGTTTTTTCAACCCCGTCTTGCGTAAAATAAATGGTTGCTTTTGAAGCTGGACTGTTTATATTGAAATATAAAATCCCTCCTGTTCCTGAAGATTGAGGTCCATTATTAGTTTTAACCTTAAGTCCTTTAAAATAGCTTAAAAAACTTTCATTACTTGAGAATGTTGTGCTTCCGCTTGTAGCTTCGTTAATTAGAGCAGTAGCCAAACTTGTATTCAATTGAATTCTTAATTGAGGCAATAAACTATCTCCTCCAACTACTGCTTTATTGAATGGGTCGGGCGTCATAAGTTCAGTTCCCACGGGAACTAAATTACCTGGTTTTGTGTTTTTGTTCGTGAAGGCATAGTAGGTAGAATCTAAATACAAATCTTCATTTAATTCATATACTTCGAAGGTTTGAGGGGATAAATCTCCATAATAACCAACATATTCTAGAGCTAAAACAAAGGAATCAACAACAATAGTTGATACACTGCCAAAATTTGGATTTACCCCATCCAATCGTAGTTGTGTGTAAAAAGAAGCTTCAAATTTTCCGAATTTAGGATCGTTATAACTTCCCAAAACAACATTTGCGGCATTATCTGTAATTATAGAATCTTCCTCTATTATAGTGGTAATGATATCAAAAGTATCTGTAGTGGTGCCGTTTAAATAAGCATAGGGGTCAATTACATCTTTTCCTAAAACGCTGTCTTTTTTCTTACAAGAAACCACTAATAATAATAGTAATAGCGCACAACATTTAATAAGAATGTTCTTGGTCATTGGTACGAATATTTATGCAAGAACGGGCTCGTCTATTACCTTGTCAAAAAATGCTGAAAAGGCTTTTGATTGATTTTCCTCGACTGTGTAATCCAATTTATGTCCAGAATAAGCATCGTAAATATCTTGCAGGGGTGCGTCAAGGGTTTCTGCAGAAATTGTAACACCATCAGAGTTTTCAATGAAAACTTTAGTGATGTTTTCAAAACTTGTATCTACAAACTTTTGAGCAATTGCTTTTGAAAAACCATCCATTTGCAATTTTTCTGCAAAACGGGCATCCCAAGGAACATCGAAAGAATCATTAAATAAATTATAAACCACCTTCGTGTTTTTAAAGTGTGGATCTTTATTGTAGATGTGCTTAATGTACAAAGACATAATTCCAGTAAACCAACCATTGCAATGAATTACATCAGGCTGCCATCCTAGTTTTTTAACTGTTTCCAAAACTCCTCTACAAAAGAACATAGCTCTTTCATCGTTGTCCTTAAAAAAAACATTGTTATCGTCAGTCAAAGTGGTGTTTCTCTTAAAAAAATCATCGTTATCAATAAAGTAGACCTGCATTTTTGCAGCACTTACAGAAGCAACCTTAATAATTAAGGGATGATCTTGATCGTCAATAGATAAATTTAAACCGGACAAGCGAATTACCTCATGTAATTGATGTCTCCTTTCATTAATCACTCCATATCGAGGCGTGAACACACGAATTTCCTTTCCTTCTTCTTGCGTAATTTGAGGAAGTCTTCTTGCAACAGAAGAAATCTCAGACTTCGGTAAAAATGGGAAAATTTCTTGGGAAATAAATAGTACTTTCTTTTTTTCCATTGAACAGTTAACTTACATAATAGTAAAGGCAAATTTAAGGAAAAATAACGTACTTTCATAAAAACAAATAGCTTTGTTCCCTCAAAAGAAGAAGACTGAATGATACCTCCAACAATTGTAGCCAGTAGAAACGATCTTAATACAACACTCTTAAGTTGGCGAAGTGCTGATAAATCAATCGGTTTTGTTCCAACAATGGGCGCACTTCACAACGGACATATTTCCCTAATTCAAGAAGCCGTGAGGGCTTGTGATGTAGTTGTAGTAAGTATTTTTGTAAATCCAACTCAATTTAATAAAGCGGAGGATCTGGCGCGGTATCCCAAAACATTAGAAGCTGATCTTTTTCTACTAAGGGGTTTTACTAACGTCATAATTTTTGTGCCTGATGTAGGTGAAATATATCAAAATGATATTGAGCCCACAAAAATAGATTTTGATTCTCTTTGTGAACGACTTGAGGGAAAGTTTCGACCGGGGCATTTCGATGGAGTAGCACAGGTGGTAGAAATTCTATTTAATATCGTAAAGCCTCGAAAAGCATTTTTCGGCCAAAAAGACTATCAGCAAGTTTTGGTCGTTAAAAGGCTGGTGAATGCGCTCCATTTACCAATAGAAATAATCTCCTGTCCGACAAAGCGAGAGCTGAATGGACTTGCTATGAGCAGTAGAAATCTATTACTTACTTCAGAAGAAGCTAAAGCTGCTGAAATCATTTGGAAAACCCTTTGTTTCGTTCAAGAAAAGAAAGATAAATATTCGATTATAGAGCTGCAAAAATTAGCTGTAGACTTTTTTAATGAAGGGAACCTGTGTTTGGAATATCTAGAAATAGTTAATGCGGCCGACCTTTCTCCTGTTAAAGACTGGGGGGAAGAATGCGTTTGTTGTATTGCTGCTTTCTGTGGAAAGGTACGATTGATTGATAATTTAGTGCTTAATTAATACATTTCCCTTAATTTTGCGGCATATTAAAATAAGTATATGCACATCCAGATTTTAAAATCTAAGATTCATAGAGTTCGTGTTACTCAAGCAGACTTGAACTATATTGGTAGTATCACAATAGATGAAACACTCATGAATGCTTCTAATATTATCGAAGGCGAGAAAGTTCAAATAGTTAATATTAATAATGGTGAGCGCTTTGAAACATATGTTATAAAAGGCGAGGCGAACAGTGGTAACATTTGTTTAAACGGTCCCGCTGCTAGAAGAGTAGCTATCAATGATGTGATCATAATCATCTCCTATGCAAGTATGGACTTTGAAGAAGCTAAATCGTTTAAACCATCTCTCGTGTTTCCAAATGAAACAACGAATCTTTTGGACTAATTATTAATGGTTATATTTAATATAAAACATGAGCGACCATTGGAAGATTTTAAATGATAAAATTTTATCTCTAGATGAGGCGGTAAAAAGGGTAGAATCATGGAAAAAACAGGGTGAAAAAATTGTATTTACTAACGGCTGTTTTGATATTTTACACCTTGGACATGTTACTTATTTAAGTAAAGCGGCTAGTCTGGGGAGTAAATTAATTGTTGCTGTAAACACAGATGCATCTGTAAAAATTTTAAATAAAGCTCCCAACAGACCTATTCATAATCAATTAGACAGACAACTCGTTGTGGCTGGTTTAGGTTGTGTGGATGGAGTAATATTATTTAATGAGCCAACTCCTATTCATTGCATTGAATCGATACTTCCGGATGTTCTTGTAAAAGGTGGGGATTATGATGCAAAGGAAGAAAACACGGAAAATCCAAAATTTATTGTTGGATCAACACTAATTAAAAAATCTGGGGGAACTGTAATCACTATTGATTTGGTTCCTGGGCATTCTACAACAGCAATTTTAGGAAAGTGATTTTCCTCTTTGCCATTCAAAAAAAGCAATTACCAAAATCAAAAGGGAAAAATTATAATAGATGTCCTCTAATGGAATCGTAAGTATCCGCAGACCAATAATGTGAGATTCCGAGTACCATACAATTGGCTCACTGGTGGCCGCTCCCGTTAGAACTCCATTGACAAATAAAAATGGAATCAGACAAACTAGATAAGTAAAAGAAAAATTCATCAACCATTTTGGTTTCAACAGAATAGCGGTTGTGCATAATATAAACGCTAAGGAGCAAGTAGAGAAAGTGTACCAATTGTGATAATTAAATAATGCTAAAGTCAAAGAGCTTACAGCAATACTAACCAAAAAGATACTTGAAATATTCTTTAGTTTAATATTTGGAAAATATGCCTTTAAAACTTGGTGCACAAAGACACAATTGTAAGGAACTATTATAAAAAATAACACTTCCTCAAGGGGTAAATGACCTAAATAAATACCCAATAAATACTTAGGATTAAACCCCCAAATTTGCTTTATTGTAAAATATTCATCCCAAATTAAAAAGATGGCACCCGTAATAATTAATCCTAATAGTAAAAAACGGATTTCTTTATAGAACGCCACCTTTTTATCAAAGCTTAATGCAAGTGGGCCAATGAAAACTCCGATAATTAAGACAGCATATAGACTCATTTGTTTTGGATGTTTCGTATATAAGCAGTGCGGGCTTCTTTATAAAATTTCCTAGGGACAAGAAGCATTCCGAAACATTCACTTTTTTCTTTACCGATGTTTTTGTGGTGAATTTTATGCGCTTTTCTGATGGCATAAAAATAGGGGTGATCAATATTTCTTAACCAATTGAATCGCCTGTGAATATATACATCGTGAACCAAAAAATAAGAGGCACCATAACATGCAATTCCAAAGCCAATCCAAACCAATACATAGTTTTTTGACATCATTCCCAACATGATAAACAACCAGGAAGGAATTGCAAAAATTAGAAAGAAAACATCATTTCTTTCAAAAAAACCAGGCTCAATTTGATGATGATCCTTATGAAAATACCACATTATACCATGCATAAGAAATTTATGGGTGCACCAAGCTACAAATTCCATGAAGAAAAATGTTGCAATTAAAATCAGAGGGCCAATCCAGAACATTAGAATAAATTTAGAATAATAAAAAATAAACTCATCAAAATAAACAAGACTCCTACTACTTTGTTCATTGATTCTTTTATCCAATAAAAATAAATTCCTTGTAACAATAAAGAAACTAGGAACCAGGAAACATAGTTAAAAATTGGGATATAATTGTTTTCCCAAGTCCAATATTCATTTCTTATAGCAACCGGCTCCATGAGAATATCAAAAAGAACCATGATTAAGGCGCCAATAATTATTCTAATGAACCTTTGCTTTGAAAGTCTAAAGGCCCAATAGGAAGCTCCAACAGTTAAAGTTGCCCAATTCAATCCAATAACTATAGGAACACCAAATATTTTAGTTCCCAAATTTACATCGTAATGATAAACCCCAAAAAGATAAGCGGTATTCACCCCAACCCATTCGGAGATCCAACCGATTAAAAAAGCAATACATAAAAATTTAATTAGCTTCTCTCTTGGAGCTTGAATAGTAACAAGTATTGCGAGAAAAGATAAAGTCAAATTTATAGATGACAGGGGTAAAATAGTGTCCTTCCATGTTGGAGATAAAATACCAAATAGTCCAACACTGTATAAAATAATCAGAATGATTATTACAATTTGTTCCCTATTTATTTTTTGAAATTTCATCTCAATTTCTTTCTATTTTTCCTTTTATTGCATGCTCTAATGTGTCTGACAAAGAATGAAATTTCACCCCTGTTGTTTCACAAATCAAGCGGTTGTCATAAGTAATATTCTTATAGGCTGAATATACAGATTCTATCGTTAAACCATCTCTTTTTCGCAATATTAAATTTATTACCTCGGAAAATGATGCTACAACTAAGGACAACCAGCGGGGTGATTTTATTTTTGGAGCCCTTTTATTGAACTGAATCGCAAGAGCTTCTAGTAATTCTTTAAAAGAAATATTGGGTCCTGTACATAAAAATTTCTTACTTGAAATTTCGGCGTTCATTAAATAATGCATGGAAAGAACGACATCTCTTACATCTACAATAGCATTAGATCCACTTGGATAAAATCCGATACCTTTAGAGGCTGATTTAAAAATTGACAAAGAACTTTCTTTCCAATTTCCCGGCCCTAGGATAACACAAGGATTTATGATTACCGCATTCAATCCTTCTTCAATTCCCCTCCAAACTTCTTTTTCAGCTGCGAATTTTGAAATCGAATAACCGCTCACTTCAGGTCCTGGAATCCACTTAAAAGATTCATCTGTTAATCCATTAGAATTATAGGATAAAGCGGCTGTTGAGCTAACATAACATAGTTTTTCAACCTTATGTTTTAAGCAGAAATTAACAATATTAGCTGTTCCCTCTCTGTTTACTTGCAGACAACGATGAAAGTCAGCTTTATGAAAAGACACTAATGCTGCACAATGATAAACATGAGTTATATCAACAAACATTAAAGCCAGGTCAGTAAGAGAAAGAATATCTCCTTGTATCCACTCTATTTTATTAAAAAACAGATCAGCTTTTTCCTTAAAATAAAAATTGAAAATTTCCTTGGTGTCTTGCTTCCTGTTTTCAGAACGATATAAAGCGCGTACAATAGGTGCCTCTTGAGTCAATTCACAAAGCAAATGACTTCCTACTAAACCACTAGCGCCAGTAACTAAAATCATTTATTTTTATTAAATATGATATCAAGCACCTCGCAAAAAGCTATCGAGGCAATGGCAAGAGTCTTTTCATCGTGGGCCGCTGAGATGAAACCTACCTCGTAGCCACTTGGTCCTAAATAAACTCCTTTTTCCAGCAAGGCATGATGCAAGAGATTAAAATTATGCATGTCGGGATTAATATCAGATGCAGCAATGATTCTTTTTTTACCATCAAAAGAAAGCCAAAATATGGAACCGATAGACACAATTTCAAATGGATATTGGTTATCAGATGCATGATTATTTATTTTTTCTACAAATATTTGGGTTTTTTCAGCAAGGGCTTCATAAAATCCTGGGGCTGAGCATTCCGTTAATTGTGCAATACCGGCAGCCATAGCAACGGGATTTCCAGAAAGTGTGCCGGCTTGGTAGACAGGTCCTTCTGGAGAAACAAAAGACATGATTTCTTTTTTTGCTCCATAGGCTCCAACAGGAAGTCCACCCCCCATGATTTTACCATAGGTAACAATATCAGGATGAATTCCATATAGCATAGATGCGCCCCCAAAGGCAACTCTAAAACCAGATATTACCTCATCAAAAATTAATAAAATTTCATTTTTTGTACAGAGCGCTCTGAGTGCTTCTAAAAAGACTTTATCCTGCAAAATGAGCCCATTATTTGCTGGAACAGGCTCGATAATAACACATGCGATTTCTGCTTTATTTTGTTCTAAGCATTGAGTTAAAAGCTCAATATCATTCAAAGGCAAAACAATGGTCTCCTGAGCTAATGCTTCGGGAACCCCTGCGCTTGAGGACGTTCCAAATGTAATTAATCCACTTCCAGCTTTAACTAAAAGCGAGTCAACATGACCATGGTAACAACCATCAAATTTCACGATTTTTGATTTACCAGTAACCCCTCTTGCCAATCGAATGGCAGACATCACCGCTTCAGTACCAGAAGAAACAAAACGCAACTTATCAATAAAAGGTATTCTATCAAGAATCAAGGCGGCCAGTTCATTTTCTTTTCGAGTAGGAGCGCCAAAACTTGCTCCATTTTGTAAAGTAGAAACAATACCAGAAAACACCTTAGGATGATTGTGACCAAGAATTAAAGGGCCCCAACTACAACAAAAGTCAATATATTGATTATCATCCTCATCCCACAAAGTGCAACCATCACCCCTTTTAATAAATATAGGCGTCCCTCCTACCGAACGAAATGCCCGAACTGGTGAGTTTACGCCACCGGGGAAATAGCGGCTAGAGGTCTCAAATAACTTTTCCGAATTACTTCTATTCAATTGACTCATTATCTTGTTTATCTTTGTTTCTACAAAAATAACAAAATTCGAGCGCTTATGTTTTTCGACGACTCCTTTGCTTTTGCAAAAGAATTAGATAATAAGGATCCCTTAAGGCATTTCAGGGAGGAATTTATCTTTCCTAACTATCATTCAGATGCATTGGTTTATTTTACTGGGAACTCTTTAGGATTACAACCTAAAAAAGCAAAGACTTATATTTTGGAGGAATTAGAAGATTGGGGTAAATTTGGAGTAGAGGGACACTTTGTTTCAAGAAGGCCTTGGTTTTCCTACCATGAAAATTTAAGTGCTATGGCTGCAAATGTTGTCGGTGCAAAAGCTTCTGAAGTTGTAGTTACACATTCGCTTACAACCAATTTACATTTATTAATGGTTTCTTTTTACCAGCCCAAAGGCAAAAGGACCAAAATATTATGCGAAGCGAAAGCCTTTCCAAGTGATCAATACGCTCTTGCTTCTCAAGTAGAATTTCATGAATTAAGTAAGGATAATTTAGTCGAAATAGGTCCGCGAGAAGGAGAACAATTGATTCATTTAGAAGATGTTCTTGCTAAAATTAACTCCTTAGGTGATGAACTTGCCTTAGTAATGATTGGGGGGGTAAATTATTACTCAGGACAATTGTTTGATATGAAAAAAATTACCGATGCGGCTCATGCGGTTGGCGCTATGGCGGGTTTTGACCTGGCACATGCCGCAGGAAATGTTAATTTAAACTTGCATGATTGGGAGGTAGATTTTGCCGCATGGTGCGGATATAAATACTTAAATTCTTCTCCGGGTGGTGTTGCAGGAATGTTTGTCCATGAAAAACATGCTTATAATAAGGACTTAAAACGATTTGCAGGTTGGTGGGGACACAATAAAGAAGAACGATTTAAAATGGAATCTATTTTTGATCCAATTCCTGGAGCGGAAGGCTGGCAATTAAGTAACGCCCCAGTTTTAGGAATGGCAGTTCATCTCGCTTCACTAGAATTATTTGAATCAGCTGGAATGAAAGCAATAGGAGAAAAGAGAGATCAAATGACGGCGTACCTTCAGTTTATTATTGAAAAAGTATCCGAAAGAAATATGGAAAACTGCACCTTCGAATTAATTACCCCTAAAGATAAAAGCCAAAGGGGAGCTCAATTATCAATTATGACTAAAGGACAAGGGAAAGAATTATTTGATGCCTTAAGTAAACTTGGTGTAGTTGCAGATTGGAGAGCACCTAATGTAATTCGAGTTGCGCCAGCGCCTCTTTATAATAGTTATGAAGATTGTTGGAGGTTTGGTTATTTATTAGATCAGGCTATTCAGAAATAGTCTTCTCTATAATTAATGGAAAATGTTGTTGCTCCAATAGATGTATTTTAGCCGAAAGCATTGAAGCAGTATCTTCTCTATCTACCCTGCAAGTAAATTGTGCAATAATTTCCCCTTTATCGAACTCCTCATTAACATAATGAATGGTTATCCCGGACCTGTCTGTCCCCGAAGCTAAAACTGCTTGGTGAACAAAATCACCGTACATACCCTTTCCACCAAAAGATGGCAACAATGAAGGGTGAAGATTAATTATTTTTTTTGGGTATTGCGTTATTAACTCTCGAGGTATTTTACGAAGGAAACCCGCTAAAATTATCCAATCTATATTTAGCTTTTCTAACTGTTGCAAATAAAATGTAGGAGATAATTGCGCTGCGTTTGGAGTAATAAAAACAATATTATTATCATGACATAAGCTAGAAATTGTCTGATTTTCCTTAGTTGAAAGCACTAAAACGACCTTTATTAACTTTTTTCTAGAAAAATAATTAATTATATTTTTTGCATTTGTACCCGTTCCTGAAATAAATATTGCTATGTTTATGGTAGTGTTCACTTGACAAAATTAAGGATTAGTTAGGACTTATAAAAAGAAGTCCATACTATTAAGTTCATAAAAACCCTTGTATTAATTTTGTTAATTGAATGATTGTTTTTTTCTTTGCACACTTAAAACCTTTTAAATTTTAAAAAATGTCAGAAATCAAAAGTAGAGTTATCGCAATTATTGTAGATAAACTTAATGTTGAAGAAACAGAAGTTACAAACGAAGCGAGCTTCACAAATGATTTAGGTGCGGATTCATTAGACACCGTAGAATTAATCATGGAGTTTGAAAAATCATTTAACATTTCCATTCCAGATGATAAAGCTGAAGGAATTCAAACTGTTGGTGATGCAATTGCTTATATAGAAAGCAACGTACAATAAGACCCAAGTCTTTTTAAAAATATTATGCAATTAAAACGAGTTGTTGTAACCGGTCTTGGTGCGCTTACGCCAATTGGTAATGATGTATCCTCCTATTGGGAAGCATTGTTAGCAGGTAAAAGTGGCGCAGCCGAAATTCAACAGTTTGACGCTTCTTTATTCAAAACACATTTTGCATGCGAGCTCAAAGGCTTTAATGTAGAGGAGCATATGGATAAAAAAGAAGGTCGCAAATTAGATCAGTTTTCCCAGTATGCAGTTGTCACTGCTACAGAGGCAATTGCAGACTCTGGCATAATGGAGTCGAACCCCAATTGTGATCGCATAGGGGTTGTTTGGGGATCTGGAGTCGGAGGACTTAAAACTTTTCAAGATGAGGCACAAAATTTCTTTGAGGGAGATGGAACGCCTAGATTTAATCCTTTCTTCATACCAAAAATGATTGCTGATATAGCCTCTGGTCATATTTCAATTAAATTTGGTTTGCGAGGACCCAATTATGTCACCGTTTCTGCCTGTGCTTCCTCCACAAATGCAATTATTGATGCTTTTAACTTGATTCGTCTCGGTAAAGCTGACGCCATTGTAACTGGTGGTTCAGAAGCCGCTGTTAATCAAATGGGTATGGGTGGGTTTAATGCTTTAAAAGCATTATCAACAAGAAATGATGATCCTTTAACAGCATCAAGACCTTTTGATTTAGACCGTGATGGTTTTGTTTTAGGGGAGGGTTCAGGAGCTCTTATCTTAGAAGAATTAGAACATGCGCTTAAGCGTGGTGCTAAAATTTACGCAGAAGTTGCGGGAGGTGGAATGTCAGGAGATGCTTATCATATGACTGCACCTCATCCAGAAGGAATTGGCGCAAGAAATACGATGTTAGCCGCATTAGAAGATGCTGAAATGACAGCAGATCAAATAGATTATGTGAATGTTCATGGTACATCAACTCCACTTGGAGATATTGCTGAAGTAAAAGCAATACAGGCTGTATTTGGTGAACATGCCTATAACATTAACATTAGCTCAACAAAATCCATGACGGGTCACCTATTAGGGGCTGCTGGTGCTATTGAAGCGATTGCATGCATCTTAAGTGTTAAAAACGATATCGTTCCTCCAACAATCAATCATTTTACTGATGATCCAGAGTTGGATACAAGATTAAATTTCACTTTCCATAAAGCCCAAAAACGCACAGTTAATGTCGCATTATCCAATACATTTGGATTTGGAGGCCACAACACAAGCGTAATTGTAAAAAAATTCGCTTAATCCTTGGCGCTTAGACTGCCCTTTATTTCTGCTAAAAAATCCGAGAAGGATCTTGTTATAATCAAATTTATTATTCAAAATTTTGGGTATCGCCCTACTGATGTAAATATCTTTAAAAAAGCATTAAGACATAAATCATTAAGCAGCGGAGATTTAAATTCTAATGAGCGACTTGAGTTTTTAGGTGATGCAATACTTGATGCGGTTGTCGCAGAATATCTATATAATAAGTTTCCAGGGGACGATGAAGGATATTTAACCAAGTTAAAATCCAAAATTGTAAACCGCAAGACCCTTTCCGAGATTGGTGAAAAAATGGGTTTAAGAGAAGTAATAAAATACAGCCAAAGTAGAACTATTAATCTTTCTGCCATAGAGGGTAATGCCTTTGAGGCACTCATTGGAGCCATTTATTTAGATGGTGGATTTAACAAAGCAAAGGCGAGTCTTCAAAACTTTATTTTTAGAAAATTTGTAGACATAAATAAATTACTAGAAGTTGAAATTGACTTTAAATCTCGCTTGTTTATTTGGTGTCAAAAGAAAAGATTGAATTTAGAATTTGTTTTGCATAGCGAAGAAAATATTGAAGGATCTTGGTTGTACACAATTCGCGTTGCTATCAATAAAAAAGAATATGGTGAAGGTAAAGGCAGCACTAAAAAAGAAGCCGAACAACTTGCATCTAAGGAAACCTTGCAATTAATGGGAGAAATTTAAAAGTTGAATGTTATTTAAAAAAAAATCATTTACTTTGTAGTATAAAATTAAAGATATGAGCTGGACGGACATGATTTATTCAATTGGAGACCTTTTTAAAAATCAAATATTTTTGTTTTTTGAAGTGGTACAAAATTACTTCAATACACTTCTTCTATTTGTAGGATTCTTTGGTTTTATCTATTGGATGAACATCCAAAATAAATTCAATAAAAAGGCTACAGTTCCTTTAGATCCAGCTGAAAATATTGGTTGGTATAAAGATAATGAAGGTAAAAAGCTTAAATAATAGCTCTTTTAGTACTTTTTAATTTCCTAGAGTTTCTATTTTTCTGAAGAAAGCCCAGCTTTCAAAAACTCTCTATTCATTCGAGCAATATTCTCTAAGGAAATTCCTTTTGGACATTCCACTTCACAGGCACCTGTATTCGTACAATTTCCGAATCCTTCCTCGTCCATTTGACGCACCATGTTTAATACGCGATCTCTTGCCTCTACTTTTCCTTGAGGTAATAGAGCATATTGAGAAACTTTAGCCCCTACAAACAACATGGCCGAACCATTTTTGCAACTTGCAACACAAGCTCCACAACCAATACAAGCTGCAGCTTGAAATGCCTTGTCTGCATTATCTTTTGGAATTGGCAAAGCATTTGCGTCCATCGTTTTTCCTGAAGTGTTCACCGATACAAAACCTCCCGCCTGTTGAATACGATCAAATGCTGAACGATCCACTACTAAATCTTTAACAATTGGGAAGGCACGAGATCTCCATGGCTCAACATAAATAGTATCACCATCACTAAACATACGCATATGCAATTGACAAGTGGTTGTTCCCGTTTCCGGTCCATGAGCGCGGCCATTAATGTACAAAGAACACATACCACAAATTCCTTCGCGACAATCATGATCAAAAGCAATTGGCTCTTGTCTATTGTTTATCAATTGTTCATTTAACTGGTCTAACATTTCCAAAAAAGAGCTGTCAGTAGACACTTCATTTAAGGAATATGTCTCAAGAGCCCCTTTTGCTTTTGAGTTTTTTTGTCTCCAGATTTTTAAGGTAATATTTATGGATTTTGCTGCCATTATAGTTGCTTTAATTATTTGTAATTTCTTGCTGCGATTTTAATAAACTCATATTTCAAATCTTCTTTATGTAAAGTTGATTTTGTGGAATCTGATCCTTGGTACTCCCACGCAGCGACAAATTTGAAATTTTCATCGTCGCGTAAAGTTTCTCCTTCAGCATCTTGGTATTCATCTCTAAAGTGTCCACCACAAGATTCTTTGCGTTCCAATGCATCAACTGCCATCAATTGTCCTAGTTCTATTAAATCTGCTACACGAAGTGCTTTCTCTAATTCTTGATTCAACTCATCTGCTGTCCCTGGAACAAATACATCTTTATGAAACTCCTCTCGCAATAATCCAATTTCTTCAATAGCTTCTTTAAGTCCTTTTTCATTTCTTCCCATTCCGACCTTATTCCACATGATTAGTCCTAATCGTTTATGGAAATGATCAACCGTATGGGTTCCATTATTAGAAAGGATTTTTTCAATAGACGCCTTAACGCTTACCGCAGCTTCTTCAAATTCTGGGCTTTCCGTAGAAATTTTTCCTGTTCGAATTTCATTTGATAAATAATCCGAAAGAGTATATGGAAGAACGAAATAACCATCTGCCAATCCTTGCATTAAAGCAGAGGCTCCTAGTCTATTGGCACCATGGTCGGAAAAGTTAGCTTCACCTGTCACGAAACAACCTGGAATGGTACTTTGTAAATTATAATCTACCCAAACGCCTCCCATAGTATAATGTACTGCTGGGTATATTTTCATTGGTGTTTCATATGGATTTTCATCAGTGATTTTCTGATACATTTTAAATAGATTACCATACTTCTCCTCAATCCATTTTTTACCCAATTCTTGCATCTTTTCTTCCGTTGGGTTGTGATCGCCCAAGGCATACGCTGATTGTCTTCCTTTAGATAAAATTTCAGTGGCAAAATCTAAGTAAACGCCTTCATTCGTATCATTTGCTTCAATTCCATGTCCGGTATCACATCTTTCCTTAGCGGCTCTGGAGGCAACATCACGAGGAACAAGATTACCAAAAGCTGGATATCTTCTCTCTAAAAAATAATCTCTATCTTCTTCTGCTATTTGAGTTGGTTTTAACTGTCCCGCTCTGATTGCTTCAGCATCTTCTTTCTTTTTTGGAACCCAAATACGGCCAGAATTTCTTAATGACTCAGACATTAAGGTTAATTTGGATTGATTGGTTCCATGAACAGGCACACATGTTGGGTGGATTTGAACATAACAAGGATTGGCAAACATGGCGCCTCTTTTGTGTACTTTCCAGGCTGCAGAGACATTGCTCCCCATTGCATTAGTAGATAGAAAATAAACATTTCCATATCCTCCAGAAGCAATAACTACAGCATGTGCAGCATGTTTTTCAATTTCTCCAGTTACTAAGTTACGCGCAATAATTCCTCTTGCCTTTCCGTCTATTTTTACCAAATCCATCATTTCATGACGGTGATACATCTTAACCCTTCCCAAACCAATTTGTCTAGAAAGCGCTGAATATGCTCCTAATAATAATTGTTGACCCGTTTGACCAGCAGCATAAAATGTTCTTTGTACCTGCGTGCCTCCAAAAGATCGGTTGTCTAAAAGACCGCCATATTCTCTAGCAAATGGTACACCTTGCGCAACACATTGATCAATAATATTTCCCGAAACCTCTGCCAAACGATGAACGTTTGCTTCTCTAGCACGATAATCTCCACCTTTTATGGTGTCATAAAACAAACGGTATACACTATCACCATCATTTTGGTAATTTTTAGCTGCATTTATTCCTCCTTGAGCGGCAATTGAATGGGCTCTCCGTGGTGAATCTTGAAAACAAAACGCTTTAACATTATAACCCATCTCGCCCAATGACGCTGCTGCAGAAGCACCAGCTAAACCAGTTCCAACAACGATAACATCGATCTTAGGGCGATTATTTGGCGCCACTAAATTCATGTGGTTTTTATGGTTGGTCCACTTTTCCGCTATGGGACCTGTGGGAATTTTTGAGTCTAAAACTGACATATCCTGCGTTTTTAACTTGTTATTTTAAATAAATAATAATTGGAATGATGGCAAAAAGTAAAGGAACTAATATTGCAAATCCCTTACCTATTAAACCAATTGCTGCATTGTATTTTTTATGATTCAAACCTAAAGATTGAAAAGCCGAAGCGAATCCATGCCATAAGTGAAAAGATAAAACAAACATCGATAACACGTAAAATAAAACAGCAAATAATGCGCTGTCATTGTCTTTGCTAAAAAACTGCATTACAACAGTATGTAAATCTTTATACCCCTCACCAATTTTTATATTCATTTTGGACATGTACAAATCAGTCCCATTCTTAACCATAAAATTATCGTCTTTTGGAATTAACTGTAAGTTGTGGGTATAATAAAATTCCTGGCTTTGAACTTGTCCATTTTGATCTGGAACACTTACCACGAAACTATGCATTGGTATTTCGTCAGAAATTTTTGCCTTGTACCAAAAATTAGCCATGTGTGTCGAGATAAAAACCAACACTAAAGTCCCTAGAACTGCCATATAACGTGCTGGTGTGGAAGAATTTTTAGATGGATTATTGCGCGCGTAAGGAATTGGTCTTGCTTTCTTGTTTTGAATGGTTAATAATATTCCATCAATTGCATGAAATAAAATTGAAATATAGGTCACCCAAGAAAGAATTTTAATCGCCGGATTGTGAGCCATAAAATAGGCATATTCGTTAAAGGCTCTTCTACCCTCTTCTCCAGTTTTTAAAATCAATTGTAAATTTCCTAATAGGTGCCCGACTAAAAATGTACAAAGGAATAAACCCGTTAAGGCCATCCAATACTTTTTAGAAATTGATGATTTAAGCAGTGCTGAATTACTCATAATTATTGTGGTTTATTGAGTGCAAATTTACATCTTTGAACAATCTAAAACACTAAAATGTTCTTATTTAGAATTAGTTTAAATAACGAAGGTGTGATTTCTCTTTCCCTACTTCTAATGAAACCATTTTACCAAATACCAAAGCACGATTATCTGCAATGTGACCCGCTGGAAAATCAAAGAGTAAAGGGGTTTTAGAATATTCAAATTGGGCTTTGATTATTTCTGTAATAGAAGGTCCAAAAGGAGGGTCGGTATCTTCTAGGTCACTCATACCCCCTACAATTAATCCTTTTATTTTGTTTAGCGCACCTGATTTTTTTAAGGCGAAAATCATTCTGTCTATTTGATACAAATGTTCCCCCACATCTTCAATGAATAATATAGCATCTTCAAAGTTATATTGATCATCCGTTCCGAGCATGCTGTGAACAATACTTAAGTTTCCTCCTATCAACATTCCCATTGCTATCCCTTCTTTATTACGGCTATTAGCATCAATATTAAAATCGGCGGGGGACTTGCTTAAATTATGGAATAAGGTGTCTATTGCTTCAGGGGCATTGGTTTCAAAATTCAAAGGCATTGTTCCATGAATACATTGCACACCCAATTTTATCAAACGGTGATGAAAAACGGTAATATCACTAAATCCAACTAACCATTTTGGCTCTAATAACATATTAGCCCAATTGACTTGATCTACAATTCGTACACAACCATATCCGCCTCTTGCACATATAATTGCCCGCACTTCGGGATGATCAATACCAAACTGTAAATCGCTTAATCGTTCTGAATCTGTACCGGATAAATAATTATTTTTTCCTAAACAATTTTCACTTAGTAAAACCCGAAAGCCAAATTTCTCTAACAATTCTTTCGCATAAAAAACTGAAAATTCATCTGCAAACTTTGCTGGCGCAGTAATATAAATTAAATCGCCTTCAACTAAAAGTGGTGGATTTATCATTTCTTTTCTATAAGTAAAGCAGCGATATCAAGGTCAATGCCACTCGTAATTTTAATGTTTTCTTCGTTGCTGTCTACTATTAATACACTTCCTCCATTTGCTTCAAAAACACTAGCGTCATCTGTAAACAAATTTGAAAAGGAAGTTTCATAGGCGGATTTAAGCGCTGCGCTATTAAAACATTGCGGTGTATGCACCACTCTTAAGTCACTTCTGTCAAGAGCAGCGGAACCATTAAGAATCATTTTTCTAATGGAATCCTTTACCGGTAAACAAGGAACTACCGCATCTGAATTGGCCAGGGCATTAAAACATCTAGAAATAGTGTCATGACTAACAAAAGGTCGCACCCCATCGTGAACACCTACCTCTTCTCCCTTCACATGCAATAAAGCATTTTGTATGGAAGCGAAGCGCGTATCTCCTCCAGCGACAAGCTCATGAGGTAGTTCAAATTTATATTCTGCAAGTAATGATTTCCAATAATCCATCCAATCAATGGGCAGTGTAATAATAATTTGCATTTCATTATCAAACGAATAAAACACAGACAATGTGTGCATTAATATAGGCTGGCCTTTAAGTAATAAGAATTGTTTTGGCAAAGAAGCCCCTATCCTAGTTCCCTTTCCACCTGCTGTAATAATTACTGTGCGTTTTACCATGCTCAAAAATAAGGATTTGTCTTAATTGAACAAGTTGATTCGTCTTGAATTTACAAATGAGCAATCTATAGCAGTTGTTTTTTTACATTTGTATAAAATTAAAGAAATGTCATCACGTCAAGGAAATTTATTTATATACAATAGTTTAAGTGGTAAAAAGGAGGCTTTTGCCCCTATCAACAGTAATTTTGTAGGTATGTATGTTTGCGGACCAACGGTTTATAATGCTGTTCATCTGGGAAATTGTCGCACTTTTATTTCCTTTGATTTAGTGAATCGATACTTAAAACACTTAGGATATAAAGTACGCTATGTAAGAAACATTACAGATGTTGGACATTTAGAAAGTGATGGAGATGAAGGCGAGGATAAAATTGGAAAAAAAGCAAGATTAGATGAGGTTGAGCCAATGGAAATAGTTCAACAATATACGGTTGATTTTCATCGTGTGATGCAATTATTTAATGCTTTACCTCCTAATATTGAGCCTACAGCGACGGGACACATTATTGAGCAAATAGAATTTATTGAAGGAATTATTTCTTCTGGATTTGCCTATGAATCGAATGGCTCGGTATATTTTGATGTTGAAAAATACAATCAATCTTATCCTTATGGCGAACTATCAGGAAGAAAAATAGAAGATTTAATTGCCAATACACGAGCACTTGACGGACAAGAAGAAAAACGTGCGCCGCTTGATTTCGCGCTTTGGAAAAAAGCTGGTGCCTCTCACATCATGAAATGGTCGTCACCTTGGGGGGTTGGATTCCCGGGTTGGCACTTAGAATGTTCCGCCATGAGTACTAAATATTTAGGAGAAACTTTTGATATACATGGCGGTGGAATGGATTTAAAATTTCCACATCATGAATGTGAAATTGCACAAGGCTGTTCGGTAACAGGAAAGGCGCCAGTCAACTACTGGATGCATGGTAATATGCTGACCTTGAACGGTAAAAAAATGAGTAAATCAACAGGGAATAGCTTACTTCCAAGTGAATTGTTTAGCGGAAATACCCCTCTTTTGTCAAAGGGTTTTGATCCAACTGTCGTTAGATTTTTCATGATGCAAGCGCATTACCGAAGCACTCTTGATTTTACCTCTGAAGCGTTATCGGCGGCAGAGAAGGGGTTTTTAAGACTTTTTGAAGCAGAAAAATTAATCGGTGAGCTTGTGCCTAACAATAATTCATCCGTAAACGTGACTGAAATTATCGATAAATACTACGCAGCAATGGACGACGATTTTAACGCTCCTGTTTTGGTTGCTCATTTATTTGATACGGTAAAAATTATACACAATATCAAAGAGGGTATAGTTACTATTACGCAAGATGATTTATCAAAATTACACTCTGCTTTTACTGCTTTTATATATGATGTTCTAGGATTGAACCATATCACAAGCGCAGCAAGTGACGAAAGATTAATGGGGGTGATGGATTTGGTGCTTGAGTTACGAAAAACCGCCCGTGAAGGTCAAGATTGGGGGACATCAGATAAGATTAGAGATGGTCTCGCTAAGGCTGGCGTTCAAGTAAAAGATGGTAAGGAAGGTTCCACATGGAAATAAATATTTAAATGGCATTAATTAAATCGTGTAGGGGTTTCGACCCAAAATTTGGGGAGGATTGCTACCTAGCTGAAAACGCTACTGTAATTGGAGATGTCATTTTAGGAGACCAATGTTCTATTTGGTTCAATACAGTCGTTCGTGGAGACGTAAATAGTATTCGTATAGGAAACAAAGTAAACATACAAGATGGCGCTGTATTGCATTGCACCTATGAGAAAACCAAGGTTATTATTGGAGATAATGTGTCTATTGGACACAACGCATTGGTTCATGGTTGCACTATAGAAAGCAATGTGTTAATTGGAATGGGTTCTATTGTTATGGACAATTGTCATGTTAGTAGTAATTGTATTATAGCTGCTGGAGCCGTTCTTTTGGAAGGTACAAAGACAGAATCCTGGAGTATTTATGCAGGAGTTCCAGCTAAAAAAGTAAAAACACTTTCTCCAGAATTATTCAAAGGAGAAGTAGAAAGAATTGCTAATAATTATATTCTCTACGCTAGTTGGTTTAAATAAGCCTTGAACTGTGAGAATTTTTCGCTTAATTTGTTTTAAATACAATTTTATGAAAACAATTTTTTATCTAACATTATTTATTTTGGGGCTTAGCCTCGGCGCTTGTCAAAAATATGAAAATGGCGGAAGAGCATCCGGCGCCATTAGAAACATTGTCGGCACATGGAAATTAAACAATTATTATATAAGCGGTATCTCCTTAACGAATAATCTACAAACAACAGATTACAAAGAAACTTTCGAAGAAAATGGATCTTATTCAAGGCAATATGTTGATAGTTTGAATCAAGTAGTAACTGAGTCGGGTGGCTGGGATTTAGACGGAGAAAAAACAAGGCTTAGTGTTAATGGAGTTGGTTCAATTGCTCTTACGCCAGGTTGGACGACACAAGGTGTAAACACCTTTAAAATTACTCTTTTAACACGTAAAGAAATGTGGTATACCTATACTGATGCTGCAGGAACACACGAATTTCATTTTAATAAATTATAGTTCTGAATCATGAAATACGAAAGAATAAAAGCATCATTATTCATAGACAATAGAAAAAAATTTATCGCTAAAATGGTTAAAAACAGTCTTGCTGTCTTTAATTCAAATGATATTTTTCCTATTAGCGCTGACAGTACCATGCCATTCCAACAACATAGGGATATTTTTGCCTTGAGTGGGGTAGATCAAGAAGAATCTATTTTGGTGCTATTTCCTGACACAACTAACGCTGCACACAAAGAGGTTCTTTTTTTAAAAGAAACAAGCGATTTGATTGCAATATGGGAGGGAGAAAAACTAACAAAACAAACTGCATTTGAGGTTTCTGGTATTAAAACCGTTTATTGGCTAGCTCAATTTCCTGTTATTTTTAAACAAATGATGGCCGAGGCCGAGAACATCTACCTCAATACCAATGAGCATTTGCGCGCTTCTACTGAAGTAGAAACAAGAGAGGATCGCTTTATTAAAAAAGTGAAGCAAGATTTTCCTGGGCATTCTGTAAAAAAATCAGC
>Ga0315908_10000552_pt1 | contig 29544 bp, 26 predicted proteins | sample LakEriMetagenome_12_FD_203520 | JGI IMG/M metagenome (GOLD analysis project Ga0315908, IMG submission 203520) | Freshwater fungal communities from buoy surface, Lake Erie, Ohio, United States - Buoy 4 MA124 | ecosystem: Environmental > Aquatic > Freshwater > Lake > Lake biofilm | place: USA...
CTGGGCAATCCTTGCGCTCATTCCGCTTGCCGTAATGGCGCTTGCTATGCTTATGGCGCGTATGACGGTGATTTCGGCGTTGAAGAGAATTTTATGATCAGACGGTCCATTGCATTTGTCTTGCTTGTCTGGATGCTTGGCTTCGCCTGGTTTGCATTGCTTTTGCCGCAACCCGCCGCAATCACGCCCACCGACGCTGTCGTTGTCCTGACGGGCGGGCCAAACCGGATTGACCGCGGGCTTGAGATATTGGCATCTGGCAAGTCGCGAAAAATGCTGATTTCCGGGGTCGACCGCGATGTGAAGCCGCGTGAACTTGCCGCGCAATATCCGGGCTCGTCCAAATATTTCAAATGCTGCATCGATCTGGGTTTCCAATCTGTCGATACCCGATCGAACGCATTGGAGACGGCAGCATGGGCCAAGCGGAACGAAGTGACCAGTTTACGGCTTATCACGCATGATTGGCATATGCGACGCGCGCGCTTTGAACTTGACCGGGAATTGTCCGCCAATGTGGCTGTCACCAACGATGCCGTATCGACCCACCCATCGCTGGGTGGGCTGTTCAAAGAATATAATAAATATTGGTTGCGGGCTGTCGCGTCTCTGCTGGGTATGTAACCGATGATCGCGTTGATCCGATCTGCCTTATACATTGCCATTTTCTACACGGGATCGGTGTTTTTCGTGGCCATAGCGTTTTTCGCGCAATGGTTTTCGATTCCGCTAATGCAGTGGGCGGTGCGCGGCTGGTCGCGCTGGCAATATGCCTGCTACCGCCGGATTTTGGGCATCACGATTAAAATTGAGGGCCACCTGCCGCACAAGCCCGTGCTCTTTGCGATCAAGCATGAAAGCATGTTCGAGACAATCGATATGCCCCGCATGTTTAACAAGCCCGCGGTGGTCACCAAAAAAGAACTGTTCGACATACCCTTTTGGGGGCCCGCCGCGCGCGCTTATGGCATGATACCCGTTGACCGCAATGGCGGCGCGTCCGCATTGCGCGCTATGCTCATTTTGGCAAAAAAGATGATTGCGGACGGGCGGCCCATTGTGATTTTCCCGGAAGGCACGCGCGTAGCGCCGCGCAGCAGGCCGCCGCTGCAATCCGGATTTGCCGGGCTGTATAAGCTCATTAACCTGCCTGTTGTGCCCATTGCGGTGAACAGCGGCACTTTAAGCCCGCGCAAGACCGGCATCTGGAAATCGGGGACGATTACGTACAAGGTCGGCGAAGAACTTCCCACCGGCCTGCCGCGCGAGGAAATCGAAGCGCGGGTGCATGCGGCGATTAACGCGCTGAATTAATGCTTGCGCCCAAAGTCGGGCGCGTCGTCATCTTGGCCCTGTTCGACAATCGACCGCCGGATGTCACGCGTGCGGCTGAACAACGCCTCCAACTCTTCGCCTTTGTCGTAGCGGATGGCGCGTTGCAGGGCGCTTAAATCTTCCGAAAAACGCTGCAGCATTTCAAGGACAGCGTCCTTGTTCGATAGGAACACATCACGCCACATCACGGGGTCAGACGCGGCGATGCGGGTGAAATCGCGGAAACCACCGGCGGAATATTTGATAACTTCGCTTTGCGTTACGCCTTCAAGATCATCGGCGGTCCCGACAATAGTATAGGCAATGAGATGCGGCAGATGGCTGGTTACCGCCAACACCATATCATGGTGGCGCGCATCCATGATTTCCACATCCGCGCCAAGGCGCTGCCAAAAACTGCGTAAGCGTTCGACAGCCGCCTCTGGCGCATTTTCGGGCGGCGTCAATATGCACCAGCGGCCTTTGAACAGGGTTGCAAAACCCGCATCCGGGCCGCTTTTTTCCGTACCCGCAACAGGATGGGCGGGAATGATCATCGCGTTGGGCAGAACGGCCGCAAGCGCGTCCGCGACGCTTTGCTTGCATGAACCAACGTCACTGACGATGGCATCGGCAGGCAGGTCGGACACGAAGTCCGCCGCCACTGCCCCCATTGCGCCTACCGGTACGCATAATATGACAAGGTCCGCGTCCATGACGGACGCGCCAGCGGTATCGGTGACATCGTCGCATATGCCCAATTGGACCGCACGTGCACGGACAAGAGGATCGGCATCATGGCCGGTAATCCGCACCGACGGCATGTGCGCCTTTACGGCGCGAGCGACCGACGAGCCGATGAGCCCGAGCCCAATCACCGTTAAACGCGCAAACGGCAGCATCAGGCGTGCGCTTCCAAAATCTTGCGCAACGCTGCCATGACACCGCGATTTTCATCCTCAGTACCAATCGTAATCCGCAGCCCGCTGCCAAGGCACTGACCCGGCAACCAGCGCACGATATAGCCTTCGTCCATAAGACCATTATAGGCCGTTTCCGCGCTGCAATTGCCTTCAAACAATATCATCAGGAAGTTCGCCCATGACGGGATGACTTTCACGCCATGGTTTGACAATGCCGCACATTCGGCCGCCATCCAATCGCGCCATATGGCATTATGCTCGCGGCTGCGCACGACGAACTCCGTATCGCCAAGCGCGGCAATCGCTGCGGCTTGCCCTGCAGCCGTCACGTTGAACGGCGCACGCACGCGGTTAAGCGTCGCGATCAGGCCGGCCTGACCATAGCACCAGCCAATGCGCTCGGCGGCAAGGCCATAGATTTTGGAAAATGTGCGCGTAATCAAAACATTGTCATACTGACGCGCAAGCTCCAGCGCGGCAGGGCCGTCATCTTCCAGATACTCGCCATAGGCTTGGTCCAAAACAAGGACGCAGTTGCTAGGTAGGCCAGCATGAAGCCGTGCGATTTCGGCGTCGCTGCAATAGGTGCCGGTCGGGTTATTGGGGTTTGCGACGAAAACAACGCGTGTCTTATCCGTCACCAAAGCCAGCAACGCATCCACGTCCGTGCCATAATCCCTATCAGGGGCAACAATCACATTGGCAGCGGTCTTCCGCGCGGCGATATCGTACACCGAAAAGCCGTAGCGGACATAAATGATATCATCGCCAGCACCGGCATAGCCCATGGCGATCAGGTTCAGCAGTTCGTCAGAACCGGTACCGCAAACGATCAGGTCGCTGTCGACGTCATAGGCTGCGCCCAACGCCTCGCGCAGCGCAGTGCTGGCGGGGTCAGGGTAGCGCGCAAGCGACGCGCCTTTATCGACAAGCGCTGCGGCCGCATGTGGGCTGCAGCCCAGCGGATTTTCGTTCGCGGATAATTTTATCAACACCCGTCCATCATCCGACTTTGCTTTGCCGGGGGTATAGGCGCTGATCGCTTCGATCCATGGTTTGGCGGTAGGCGTGTTCATGCCCGTGGCCATAGCGGCGCACGCAACGAAGCGCAACGCTCGCCCTATTTGGCCAACGCACATGAAAGAGTTTCTATTGTTTCGTACGGCCACGCTGATATGGCGTTGCGTATGCAAGAAGATACGCGTTTCGGTCTGGATAGGAAGGCACGCCTGCTGGGACCAGTGCGACTGGACAGCGGCGCGGAATTTGCGCCTGTCGATATCGCGTATGAAACCTATGGCGCATTAAATGCCGATAAATCGAACGCCATTCTCATCTGCCATGCGCTGACCGGCGACCAATATGTGGCGTCCACGCATCCTATGACCGGCAAGGATGGCTGGTGGACGCGTATGGTTGGCCCCGGCAAGCCCATCGACCCCGCACGGCATTGTATCATCAGCATCAACGTCATGGGCAGCTGCATGGGATCGTCCGGCCCCGCCAGCATCGACCCCACAACGGGTGCAGCTTACGCGATGGCCTTTCCCGTCATCACCATCCCCGACATGGTGCGCGCGCAGGCGCTGTTGATTGACCATCTGGGCATTGAAACGCTGGAGGCCGTCGTGGGCGGATCGATGGGCGGCATGCAGGCATTAAGCTGGGCAGCCTTATATCCCGAACGCGTGAGGTCCGCGGTCGTTATTGCGTCTACCGCCCGTCACTCCGCGCAGAATATCGCCTTTCACGAGGTTGGGCGTCAGGCCATCATGGCGGATCCGCGTTGGAACAATGGCGCTTATTATGGCCACGAGGCACCATCATCGGGCCTCGCCGTTGCCCGTATGGCCGCGCACATCACTTATCTTTCGGAGGCAGGGCTTACCGAGAAATTTGGCCGCCGCCTGCAAAACCGCGACGCCAAAAGCTTCGGATTTGACGCCGATTTTCAGGTGGAAAGCTATTTGCGTTATCAAGGGCTTAGCTTTGTCGACCGCTTTGATGCCAACAGCTATCTCTACATCACGCGCGCGATGGACTATTTTGACCTCGCCGAACCACATGATGGCGTTCTGGCGCGGGCATTTGCAGGGACAAAGACACGCTTTTGCCTGATCAGCTTTGACAGTGACTGGTTGTATCCGACCGCAGAATCGCGGCGCATTGTCCATGCGTTGAACGCTGCTGGTGCTGCGGTCAGTTTCGTTGAGCTATCAAGCCCGTTTGGCCATGATGCCTTCTTGCTGGAAGCGCCGGAGATGAACCGCATCGTGGATGGTTTCTTGCGCGCAGGAGAGGAATGATGACCGCACTTCGTCCTGACCTTGCCATCATTGCCCGCGAAGTCCGCGCGGGGGCCCGTGTGCTTGATGTGGGCTGCGGTGACGGGCAGTTGATGGCGGCGTTGCGTGATACCAAAAATGTCGATGCCCGCGGTCTTGAGCTGAATGCGCACGATGTTGCGACCTCAGTCTCCCGCGGCTTATCGGTCATTCAAGGAGATGCCGATACCGATTTGGCGGAATATCCGGACGGCAGCTTTGATTATGCCATTCTCAGCCAGACATTGCAGACGACCAAAAGACCTGATCTGGTTCTCGACCATCTGGTCCGGATCGGGCGGGAGGCATTTGTGTCCTTCCCCAACTTTGCCCAGTGGCGCATCCGTTTTGCCCATATGTTTGGCGGACGCATGCCCGTGACCAAGCAGCTTCCACATCTCTGGTACGACACACCCAATATCCACCATGTGACCATCGACGATTTCCGAAGCTTGTTACACGACCGCAATATCGAGATTGAAGGCCAGTGGTTTCTGTCTGGAAACAAGCCGCGCGCCGATCGCTTCGCCAACCTGCTGGCACAACATGCGGTGTTCAAACTGCGCCGGAAATAGTTCAGCGTCGAAAAGATACGCCGATATCGCGTCGGCCATATGGCCCTTTAGTAAAACTCAACCATCGGCTTGGCTTCACGCACACTGATTTGGCGATCCTGTTGTGCCGTGCTTTGCCCGACCACAGCAGGTGCAATGCGCACCGCACCGTTGGGCCGGGCCTCCGGTGGCAGCTGCTGCGACAAACATAAGGAATGCGGGCAAGAGTTAATGCATGTAATTAGCGGCGCCATTGCCGCGAAATACGGCCAATCGCCGGCCAAGTTTCATCCTGTGCCGATTTGCGACGTTGCCTTCACCCTTTCTAAACCGATAAAGCCTGTTGCGCCGGCCAACGGGCTTTGCTAGTGGCCCCCTCCTACCTGTCGAGGCGCGTGCGGCCATGGCGGAATTGGTAGACGCGCAACGTTGAGGTCGTTGTGGGCGAAAGCCCGTGGAAGTTCGAGTCTTCTTGGCCGCACCAGACAGCCTGTATTCCTCACCCAGACACGCAAAAAACCTGAGCCCAGCCGGTCCTAATAAGGCCAGTTTAGGCGAGGCTTTTTGATTTTCGCTATGGGCAGACGCTTTCGTGAGCATCTGGTTTACAGGGCTTAATGGAGATACTCTCCTTAGCAGCCTATCAAGACGACGGCGAATGCTGCAACGCCAAGAAAGCTTCCAAATGGAAGTTCATCGCGCTGATGTTTGGCGATTACATGCAGGGTGGAAACCACAGTTAGTCCGATTGCGCTCGCAATCAGCAACGTTATCGGCAGGGCCTGCCAACCCAACCAGATTCCCAAAGCACCAAAGAGTTTAGGATCGCCAGCCCCCATGCCGTCATGTTTCCTAAAAAATTTGTACGCCTGCCTGATAAATTCCAAGCTCAAAAAACCTACCAACATTCCTGTGGCCCTGTCTGTCCAGGCGATGTCGGGTGTGAGCATCGGACCTACCAGAACACCCATGACCGCCAACAAAAGCACCAGGCGGTTTGGTAGCCAAAGGTGCTGATAATCCAGCATGATGAGCGGGAGTAATAGCCAGCCAAACACAGCACCTGCGATGGCTTGCTCTGCCGGAAGCAGGAGAACGGACACGGCACCGATTAAGGCTGCGATCAATTCGGTTGCCAAAGGCAGAAGTCCAATGCGCCCACCGCAATGTCTACATTTGCCCTTTAACAATAGGTAAGAGGCAATTGGAATGAGGTCGTAGGCAGCAATCTGATGCCCGCAATTATCGCAGTGAGAGCGCCCCGTTGCCACACTTTTGCCCGTCCGCCACCGACTGCACATGGCGGCGACGAAGCTTCCCCAGATGGTTCCCACTATAAGTTGTGAGGCTAGCAGGAACCATAAAGGCAATCCCGCAACTATAGTGCTGACATGTAACAGACCGCTGTTCAGAACCGGCCCTTTTGCACAAGGCGATAGCCGCCAGCGACCGGACGGAACCCGGCAAGCGTAAGCATCGTACCCTGCTCTACCGCCTCGGTTTCAAGTGTGACGGTCACTGTGTAACTGCCATTCGCGGACAGCCGGATGTCGGCGCGTTCCATGGCCGATTGGCTGACCAAGGGCAGCAATAGTCCCGCACCGTCACAGCGCGGTTGCCCAAGCATGCCATTTTGCAGGTTCAGCCCGGGCAAACTGTCCGACATGATCAGGCGAACTTGCCCACCTGCCTGCATGCACCGGCCAGCCGCGAATTTCGCGGAGAAGCCTTCAAACTGGATATTTTCAGCAGGAAAAGGCGCAAAAAGCGCAGCAACCGGAACTGTTGCGTTCAGATTATTGACGGACATACTGCCAAAACCGCGCGACACTGTCCCTGTAAATCCGGGCCGATAGGGGGCGTTGCCCCGCGACAATAGGATGTCCGCACGGCCCAAAAACAGTGGTCCGAACAATAGCCGCGCATTCACATCGCCAATGGGCAATTTGCCAAGGCGCAAGTCACGGATCGACCCGTCCCAGATGATGCCGTCCACTTTGCGCGCCGAAATGCCCTCACCGCCCACAATGGTCCGCAGCGGCATGAACAGGATCGCCGACAACATCAGCAGCACTGCACTGGCGACGACAAGACGGCGGCTCATGGCGCATCCTGCTGCAATTGGGCATCGACGGTGACGCTGCCATTCGTGCCTGTGCGCAATGTGAGGCCGCTTACCGATATATTCTGCGCCTCAAGCTCCGTCAGCCATGCAAGCAAAGCGGGCGCGCGTGCCTGTTCGATACGAAAGCTAATCTGGCCCGGGGCGGCATTGCCGGACTTTATGATATCAAAGCCCTTTTCGCCCGCACTTTGCGTGATCAGCAGATCGATATTGGCGGGAGCCGTTGCAGAGGCGACGCGTGGCTTTGCCAGTGCGGCATCGACCGTTGCGACAATGCGCCCACGACGCTGCACCGCGGCGTCATGGTCAAGCGTTGCCTGCTCGAAGGCGGATAACACCGGCATGATAAGCCCAAAAATCAGCACTACGAACGCCGTCAGCCCGCCGGCTGAACCGACAAGCCATTGCTCACGCCGCGTCAGTGCAGCAAACCACGCACGTGCTGCAGCTATCATGGCATCCTCATTGTAAGATCGACCAGCGTCGCGCCCGTCGCGTCTGTACGCGGTGTGGCGGTGATGGGAAAACCATCCTGCTGTATAGCGATTAGTGTCTGGTTGATATTGTCGGAACTTGGCGCGGCCAAAACGACCGACAGAACGCCATCTTGGCCAAAGCGCATGTCACGCACCGATACATTGGGCGACGCTTTCACACTGCGCCACAACGCGGCCGATAATGGCGAGAAGCGCCCTTGCATTATGCCTTTTTTGCGCATGGCGGCGGCCAGTTGTGCCTCCGCCTGATCAATATCGGTTATTGCTGGATCAACCTTTTGTGCCGCGGCCAGCGCGATGCTGTTTTCGTTGCTGGTGGCGCTCCAATATTTCCCCAGTGTCACCAACATGGTCAGCGCGCTGACCACCACAAGCGAAACACACAGGCGCTTAATCCATGTCAGCTGTTCTGCCGTTACCCAGATGGAACGCACTTTCTTGGCAAAGATACCCTCGCGCAAATTTAAAAGCGGTTGCTGGCTCGATGTCCAAAGCATTGTCCGCACTGTGTCCGCGTCCAAAATCTCGACCGCAGTCTGGCTCGCAAAAATGCTTCGGAAAATAGGCTCATCGGGCATCGCAAATTGGGTGCTGCGAAGAACATTCATGCCATCAAACTCGCCCGTGACGACCATGTCCGCCGGTGGGTCAATGGCGAGGCCAAATGGCACAACAATGTCCGCGTTCACGCCGCGCGCGGCTAGGCGATCCAGCCCATATTGCATGGCTTCGGGCGCGATTGTTGCCGTAACATATTCATCGCCAACATGCTGCGCCGCACTGCTGTGCACCAGTCCGAGCGATTGGTCGGCAGCACGCAACTTGGCCACGCCTTCCGCTTGGCGCGCCTCCAGCCCTTGCAGCGAAAACCAGCTACAACGCACATCCTCCGGAGACACCAAAGCCATGACGGTTTCGTCATCGGCCGCAGGCATAAATTCGGACAATGAACCGGCATGTTGCCACACGCCGTCGGTCACGCGAAAAAGTGCGGGATCATCGACGTCGGATGACGGGAAGCGCAGGATGACGACGGTCATTCCTCTTCCCCCCAACTGCGCCAAATGACGCGCGCCGGCGCAGGCGAAGCGACGATCATCGATTCGCCAGCGAGCGCCAGTTCCCCAAGTGATACCCGTGTATCCAGCAAGAAATAATTGCTCGTCAGTTTAACCTGCCCTTGAACCAGAGGTGCCGGTTCCAACGCTGCCAGTTCGGGGGCAGCCCAGAATCGAATGAGGCTGCCATAGCCACTCGATGGCCGCTTGGCGAGATAGCTCCGTGCGGTCGCGATATTCAATTTGCCTGGCGGGAACAGCATCACCAACAATGGTGCCTGTTCGGGCAATAGGGTGTTGACGTTCAACGGCGACAATACGGTTTCGGGCAGCGCGCAAATCCAATTCTGCAGCTTGCCATAAATGGCGGGGCTCACGCCTTTTACCGCGCGCAATTCGCTTGGATGGGCGAACGGCCGATTGGCAACCATATAAGGCACAGGCGCGGCGCGGTACGCATCATCCTCAGCGCCATTGGGCAGCGGGGTAATATCGCTATCAGCCCAATCCGTTGCTGCAGCCGCGATTGCGCGGGCGGCGTTCTCATCTGTACCAAGAACCACCAACAACGACGTCAACTGATCCTGCCCCGTCGTGCTGGCCTGATATCGTTCCTCCGACTTAGTCACCAAACTATTGAGGTTAAAACAATTTCCGGCATCGCGCACTGTCGCCGTTGCTGTGCCGATGGGAATAGGCAGGCTTTGTGGAGAACCCAGCCAGCCGCCTGCCAAAGTGGTTTGCGCAGCATCGCGTGCTACCAGGTCCTCAATCCGCGCCGCCGCAATCGACTCAGCGGCGTAGGTAAACATCCGCGCCTGAGCGAGGCTATTGCCATTGGTGGATAACTTGCTCGACAGCGTCAGCCGGTCCAGCGTCGTCGCTGCAATGACCGCAAGCACGGCGACCATCAGCAATACCGACAACAATGCCGCGCCGCGTTCAGATGACTTGGGCAACATCAGCCAGCCGCCCCTTCTTCTGCACTCGGTGTTGGCAAGATGCGTGTCTGCGACCCCACAAGGAACAACATGCGCTGTTCCGGCTTGCCCTTGACGGTAACCTTCAGGGCGATGGCGCGGGGCAAAGCGTTCGCATCGGTTGCGGTCCAATCGCCGCGCCATTGCCCCTTATCGTCCCGATATTCGGCGGTCGCTGTCACAACGTCCTCAAGCATCGTTGCGGCGTCAGCAGGCGCAGCCCCGTCCAGCATGGGCCAGCTCAGACGTTTCAACGCCCCATCCTCAAGCACATAGGTCACGCGTTGCAGGCCCGCGCGTGGCGCGCCATCAAAATTGGACCAGCCGGCCCGCACCAGCCCAAATATGCCTCCAGACACAGTCGCATCGCCTTGGGTGAAGGCAGGCACCGGCTGTCCGGATTGGTCGCGCACGGGCCGTGCGATGGCTTGCGCCAGATCCGCCTCCAGCGCGTTGGTCAGCCGCTGTGAAAGCGCCATTTCACCAAGACGTTCTTTCACCGCAATTTGCGTGTCTGTGCCTGACCGCAGAAGCGTAACGCCCGCAACCGAAATGAGCGCAAAAATGGCCAGCGCCACAAGCAGCTCAATCAGCGTAAATCCCGCCTCCGATTGCCGCGCCGCGTTCATTGTTCAACCGGCCTTGCGATGGTCAGACGCGCCTTACGCAAGGCGGCATTGCCGGTGCCGACAACGTCGATGTCGACCATCACGAGGCGCGTGTCATCGGTCGGGCTTGCCGTTGCTGTCCAGCGCCAATTCTGGCCGCCATTCATTTCTTCACCGCGTGTTTCGCCCAAGGTTGGCGGCGCGGGGTTTGACAGGATTTCGACCGCCACATTGCGCGCCACTTGCCATGCCATGCCGCTGTCGCCCAAATTGGATGTGGAGCGCACCGAATAGCCCTGCAGGCGGACCATCGCCAGTGCAGCAAGGCTGAAAATAGCCAGCGCAACCATGATCTCCAGCAAGGTGAAGCCATTATGTTGTGGTTGTGGTTTACCGGACAATGCGCACGTCCCCGGTCGCGGCCAGCGCAAGTGTTACGGTTACCGCATCATGCTTGAGCGTAATATTGGCCGCGCTTGATGGCATTCCCGTGCTGTCAAAGGCGATGCGCATTTGCCGCGCACCAGCCATTTGTACAGAGGTGCCACTTTTCCAATCGGTCGCCGTAAATGGTGCCTCGGACAATGGTTGCCACGCGCCAGAATTACGCGCCTCAAAACCATAGCCAGACGGGCGCACGGTTACCGCCATGCTGCGCGACTGCAATATGGCGTGATCGCGCAAGGCTGCAACGCGCGCGGCAAATTGCTCCGCCTCATCACGTGCACCGCGATCGGTTGACTGCACGGTCATGACGACCGCTGCACTCGCAATACCAATGATGAAGATAACCACCATCAGTTCCACCAAAGTGAAACCGCGTTCATCGGCTTTCATATTGGGATGGATGGACGGCTTAGTCGCCGTAAATATCGGCATTTTCATTCTCGCCACCCGGCGCGCCATCGGCACCAAGCGAGTAGATGTCAAAGGCACCGTTCTTGCCCGGCGTCGTATATTGATACGGGCGGTTCCACGGATCCGACGGCAGTTTTTTGATATAGCCCGCGCTGCGCATACCAGGAGCGGCAGGCGGCGTGACCAAAGCCTGCAATCCGGCACCGGCATCTGGATATGTCAGATTATCCAGACGATATGTCTCAAGCGCTTGTCCCAAGACCGCGATGTCAGCCTTTGCCTTTTGCACCATCGCCTTGTCTTGATTGGGCAAGACATTGAGGGCGACGATGGTCGTCAGCAGCGCCAGAATGAACAATGTCACCATCATTTCGACCAAGGTGAAGCCATTACGCTGTGCCGCCGCAGCCTTGCGGCTGAATTTCGCTGACGGACGGCTTGTGTCGGTGAACAGATTAAAAATGATGCGGAGCATGACTAAAGTCCCGTGAGGTTTTGAAGTTGAAGTATCGGCAGCAAAATTGCCAAAATGATGACAGCAACAACGCCGCCCATTGCGACGATGATGAGTGGTTCGAGAAGCGACAGCGCGGTGCTGGTGAAATTATCGAATTCGCGCTCAAGATATTCCGCCGCGCGCTCGAGCATGGTATCCAACTGCCCGGCGCTCTCGCCGCTTGCAGTCAAATATACCAGCAGCGGCGGGAAAACCCCGCTTGTGCGCATAGCACCTGACAGACTGCCGCCGCTCCGCACCGATTCCACGATATCGTCATTGGCGGCGGAGAGCACTTTATTGCGAATGGTGCCGCCCGTCAGGCGCAGGCCCTCCAGCAACGGCAAACGGCTGGCAACCATTGTGGCCAACGTGCGTGCCATGCGCGCAGCGTGCAGGTTGCGCAGCAGCTTCCCAAGCAAAGGAATGCGCAAAACCGTGCGGTCAACCGACAGGCGAAACGCGGGCTGCTTAAGCGCTCGCGCAAACAGCAAGCCACCAAGGACAGCAGCGATAATAATCACCCAATAATAATTCGCCAAAAACGCCGATATGCCAATGACGATGCGCGTAATCAGCGGCAGTTGTTGGTCAACATTGTCGAACTGTTCGACAACACGCGGGACCACCGAGACCATAAGGCCCATGACCACCAAAATCGCGACCAGTGACAAAATCGCCGGATAGGCCAGCGCACCAATCAACTTGCCGCGCATCTCGGCCTGCCGTTCGAGCAATACCGCAAGACGTTCCGTAATAAGCGGCAATGTGCCCGCCCCCTCACCCGCGGCAATCATCGCGCGGTATAAGGGCGGAAAGCTGTTGCCTTCACGGCGCATGGCTTCGGACAGGCGCTGCCCTTCTACCACGCCGGCATGCACTTCGGTCAGTATCTGCCGGACATGCGGCTGTTCGCTCTGTCGGCTGATCGTCCGCAACGCTTCCTCCAACGGAGAAACCTGCGCCAATGACGACAGTTGCCGGGTAAACAAAGTCAGCTGCTTGGCATTCAAACGCGGCTGCCGTTTAATCGGCAGGCTGGCGAGGACAGACACGCGCGCTGGCGCGGGTGCGACGCTCACAATATAGAGATTTTTGGATGTCAGGCGATCGCGCGCGGCATCATCATTGGCCGCAGCGATCCGTCCGCGCTGTTCGCGGCCATCCGGGTCAATCGCATGATATGCGAATTCAGGCATCTACAATGTCTTCGCGGCGCGAAATACGAATGGCTTCTTCGGGTGTTGTGTGGCCCGCACGCACCAGTTTGCGCGCGGCTGCGCTCAGGTTCGGCTGGTTCACAAAAGCATGACGCGCAAGGATGGCTTCGTCACCGCCATCGTTGATGAGACGGCGAATGGTGTCGTCGACACGGACCGCTTCAAACACCCCGATGCGGCCTTGGAACCCTGTGTTGTTGCACTCTGGACAGCCAACGGCCTTGTAGACCGCTGTCCCCTTGTCAAAGCCCAACAACGACGCCGCGTTACCATCGGCCTGAACCGTTTCGCGGCAGCTTGGGCATAGACGGCGGACCAACCGCTGGGCGACGACCGCACGCAAGGTGGAGGCGAGCAGGAATGGCTCCACCTTCATATCGCGCATCCGCGTGATCGCACCCAGTGCGTCGTTGGTGTGCACGGTCGTCAGCACGAGGTGCCCCGTCAGCGCAGCCTGCACGGCGATATCGGCCGTCTCGCGATCGCGGATTTCGCCGACCATGACAACATCGGGATCCTGACGCAGTATGGCGCGTAACCCTGCTGCAAAAGTCATGCCGACCTTAGCATTCACCTGAGTCTGGCCAATGCCTTCCACGGCATATTCCACCGGATCTTCGACGGTGAGGATATTGCGCGTGCCATCGTTCAATCGCTTGAGGCCCGCATATAAGGTCGTGGTTTTACCCGACCCCGTTGGTCCTGTGACCAATATGATGCCATTGGGTTCGGCCAATGCCTCATTGAGGATTTTGAGCGTTTCTTCCGACATGCCAAGCAAATCGAGCGAAATTCCTGCGTTTTCCTTATCCAAGATACGCATGACCACGCGTTCGCCTGCACGGCTTGGCAGGGTCGACACACGCACGTCGACAAGCTTGCCACCCAGCGTCAGACCGATGCGGCCATCCTGCGGAATACGGCGCTCGGCGATGTCGAGGCGCGCCATGACCTTGATACGGCTGACAACAACCGGTGCGACATTAGCAGGCAACCGCAGGCGTTCCTGCAACACACCGTCGGCGCGCATGCGAATGACCAGGCCCGTTTCATATGGCTCGACGTGAATATCGGATACGCCCTGGCGGACAGCCTCAGCAATGATGCCGTTGATGAGACGGATAACGGGCGCATCATCGGCGCTGTCGAGCAAATCATCTGCGCTGGGCAACATATCGGACAGCAGGTCGCCGTCATTGGTGCCGATTGAACCAGCCATCGCCGCGGCGCTGCCGTCCATGGCGTAATGGTCGGACAAATAACGGTCAAAGGTCGCGTTGTCGGCCATTTCGACATCAAATGGCATCGACAGATAGCGCCGGACCTCCAACAACATCAGCGGATCAGCGCCCTCACGCATCGCAACCACAATGCGACCATCGCTTTCATGCCGCAGCACCAGACCATGCGCCTTCGCAAAGGCATAAGGCAAATCGAGCAGAGGCGCTATCAAAGCCGGTGCAATAATGACGTCTGGCTCAACCGGTGCATTGGATGCTTGCTCGGTCGTTCCCTCATGCGATGTCATGATTGTGCACCCTCAGTGGTCGAAGGGACCGCGCTTGCGGGAACCTCCGCCGGTTGCAACGCGCCACCTGTCTGGGGCCGCGTCAAATTGCCATCAGCACCGATCATGATGTCATTTGTTCGCACATCTGGCGCCACGGGCGGCACAGTGCCCATATAATCGCGCAGCAATTCGTCGATACTTGGTTCGGCATCTGGATTGCGCGTCAACTGCATGTCGCGGACATAGTCATAACGTCGTGCCGTCAACCGGTCGCCATCTTCGCGGCTACGCAAGATGGTCGGCCGAATGAACACCATCAAATTGGTTTTGCTGCGGCTGCGGCTGCGTGATTTGAACAGTTCGCCAATGAGCGGAATGTCGCTCAACAGCGGAATACGCTCAATCGTGCGGCGCTCATCATCATTGAGCAGACCACCAATGGCCAGCAATTGGCCGTCACCAACGGTCAACGTCGTTTCAAACTCGCGCTTGTTAAGGATGAGGTCACTCGAGCGCGATGACACCGGCCCTGCAACGCTCGACACTTCCTGTTTCAGGAACAGCTTCACATCGCCCTGCGCGTTCACTTGCGGGGTCACCTCAAGCTTGATGCCAACTTCCTGACGCTGAACCGTGCGGAAGGCGTTTTCGAAATTGGCGGACAATTGCTCGCCGCTGCTTACGGGTACTTCTTGTCCGACGAGGAACTTTGCCTTTTGGTTATTCAGCGTCACAATATGCGGCGTCGCCAGCAAGTTGGATTCGGTGTCCGCTGAAATCGCATTGATAATCGTGCCAAAGATCGCATTTTTGCCGATATCCATCGCAAAACCACCAAAGCCGCCAGTAGCGCTCAGGATCGACGCCGCAGCCGCTTCCTGCAGGCTATCACCCAGCGCACTGTTCGTCGCGGTCGTCGTCGTATTGCCATTCACCGTCGTCGTGGTGCGCGTCAGTTCTTCGGCACCAATTGCACCCGCAATCGTCAGGATATTGGGGGAGGCGTTGGCGTAATTTGTCGCCGCAAATGGTGCGTCCTTGCCACCGACGAGAAATTGTACGCCAAGCTTTTTCGCCGCTTCATTGCCGATTTCAACAACGATTGCCTCAACCAAAACCTGTTCGGGCCGTGTGTCCAGTTGGCGGATGAGCTCGCCCAACGTGCGTTGCATTTCGGGGTTTGCGGCGATGATAAGGGCGTTGGTCCCTTCATAGCGGGTCACCACAACGGGGCCGCGGCCACCAATGCCGTTGGAGCCGGTTCCCGACGCAGATGCAACGATAGGCGCAGCGACAGCGGCAGCGCCGCCGCCTGCAGCTGGCGCAGAAACAGGTGGCACGTTACTAGATACAGACGATCCGCTCTGCCCGCCAATCAATGACTGGACCGTCTCGAGCAAGGTAGCGGCGTTGGCATGCTCAAGCCGGTACACGCGAATTTCGGCGCCCGATTGTGCCCGGGCATCCAATTCCTTGGCCATCGCGGCAAAGCGCGCAACCGACGTCGGATCACCACGCAGCGCTATGGCGTTGCTGCTGTCAATGGCCGCGATGGAAACTGGTGGCCTCGCACCCTCGCCCCCGCTTTGACCAGCCAACCCCTGAAGCGCGGTGGCAATTTCACGCGCACCGGCATTATCGAGCGCGACAATCTGGGTCGCGGCGCTGTCGCGGTCAATCTGACGCAGCAAATCGCGGATGCGGCGAATATTGTCGGCATAATCTGCAACCACAAGGCTGTTTGCATTCTTGTTCGCTGTCAACGAACCTTCGCGGCTTATCAATGGACGCAGCGTTTCCACAGCTGAGGTGGCGTCAATCGACCGCAGGCGGAACACTTCCGTCACAAATTGGCTTGATGTTGCGGCACGGCTACCCACGGGTGTCGGCTGCGTTGCAGCACCATCGGAAGGCTGGATCCGGTAACCACCGCCACGAATTGGAATGGCGACAAGGCCATTTGCGCGCAGCGTCGAGAGGAACACCTCAAAATATTCCGAACGCGACAATGGCCGGTCCGTAACCACCGAAACCTTGCCATTCACGCGGCCATCGACAATGAATGTCTGCCCCGTGACCCGGGCCGCATCCTGAACAAAGGCACGGATATCGGCATCGCGGACATTCAATGTCTGCTGCGCGGCGATAGGCTGGGCAAAAACGAGCGCGCTGCATGCCAGCAAAAGGGTAAATTTACGGATCACTGTTGTTCCAGATTTAGAGCAATGGGGACCTTTGCACCGCCGCGTTCGACTTCAACGCTTAAGCGGGCTCCGGGCCTGATTTGAGAAGCAATGTCCGCCGCCGAGGATACGGGGCGGCCGTTAATTCCAACGACAATGTCGCCAGCCTGAAATCCGGCGAGGCGCAACATCGTGCCATCATCGCGGGCTTGCAGAACGAGACCGGTGACCCTGCCCCCTTCATTACGCGGCGCAAAGCCGATCGATTTTTGAAGCGTATCCGCATTCAGGCCGCCACCTCCGCTGGACGCCGGTGGCGTGGCGGACGTGCCTGATGCAGGCGGGCTAACCGTTTCCGCAGGTACCGACTGATCAAGATACAGCGATTCTTTCACGCCGCCGCGCGACAATATGACATGGTCGAAGGCAACGGAATCCAAAGTGACGCCGGGCGCGACTTCTTCGCCAATGGTAAAACTGTTCTGCACGCCATCCTCACCCGCGATGATAGCCGAACCACCGCCCGAACTTTCATTGGTGCGCACGCCGAACAATGTCAGGCTTAACGATGTGACATTCTTGGTGGACGCCGCCGCCGCGTCATTGCGAAAGAATGGGTCAAATCCGGCAAATAGCGCCATGCGTGCGGACTGCGGCACAATATTAACCGACGGCGCGCGCCAGTCATTGACCGGGCCAACCGACGTTATCAATATCCAGAAAAGGCGTGCGGTTTGGACGGCGGTGAATATGGCCAGAACGCCAAGGATCATGCGACCGGCGGGCACAGAACTGAATCGGTGCGACTGCGCTTTAACCCTTTCTGCCAATTTCATTGCCACTAAGTCCCCCCGGACGAATCCGCTTGAAGGAGGAGCGTTAAGGCGCTGCTGTGACTGTTGGGTGAATTATAAATGACAGTTTAATGACTATTCATCCCCGCCAATCGGACGAAGCACAAAACATAGGCGGCGCGTTGATGACAACGCGCCGCCTTAATTTGGGGGGAGATATGGGCTTTAGAAATTCAGCTCTACGCCAATCGAGGCGCTGATGCCTTGTTTGTAACGGTTATAGAAAATCTTGTTCTCGCCATTTTCCTGCAACTCCTGATATTTGGTGTTGGTCAGGTTGCGGACTTCGAATTTCAATTCAGCTTCTTTGCCGCCAAGCGTGAAGCCTTCACGCGCAACGAAATCAAGCTGAATACCAGGCTTTTCCTTGATATCCGGCTGACCCGATGCACCACGGCTGGTAACCCGGTCCGTCGAATAGCTGAACAAAATTGTCTGCTGCGACAGGCGCTCGGTATCTTCGAGGCCGAATTGCAAGTTGACCAGATGATCAGCTTGGCCGGTCAACGGCGAACCGTCGGTGAAGAAGTCGAGCGCGTTGGTCGACGATGCGTTAAACACCGCAACCGTGTCACCAGCCTTCACACTGATCTTTGACTTGGTGTAGGTGTAGTTGGCAATGACAACCGCGCGGCGTGTTGCAAAAAAGCCTTCATCGCCAATCGCAGAGAGATCGAAATATTTCTGCGTTTCGATTTCAACACCGTACAAATCAGCCTTCGGTGCGTTCGCGAAGCTGGTGATAACGGAGTTATCATCAAAGCTTGAGAACGACTCGATTGGCTTGTCGATACGTTTGAAAAAGCCGGCAATAGTGAAACGTTGCTCACGGTCGAAATACCATTCATAGCGCGCTTCAGCATTGTACAGCTGGCTGTCCGTTAACAGCGGGTTACCGCGGAAAAGACGGTTGGAGTCTGTATCGTAAAAGTTCTGGAAAATCAGTTCGCGGAATTGCGGACGCGCGATGGTTTTCGACGCGCTCACCCGGAACTTCATCTGTTCATTCATGTCCCACGTCAGCGTCGCTGCAGGCAACCAATAGCTCTGATCCAAGCTGGTGGAGGCAAGCGATGCCGTTGGCGTCGTGAAGACCTGAACCGGAACAACAGTCTGTTCAGCCGTTTCGTAACGCACACCAAGGTTCAGGCTGATCGCCGGCGTAATGAACGCCTGAATTTGGCCGTAACCTGCATGGTTTACCAAGCTTGCGTCAAAGACCGGGTTTGCTTCGTTGGTATCGATCAACGCGATGTTGTAAAAATCGATAATGTCCGGTTGCAGCAAAAAGTCTGGACGGAATAATGACGGTACGATGGGCGTGCCGCCGGGTGCAACAAACTGAAAGTCACGGCGTTCGGTACGGCGCGCCGTATCCGAATAAGCATAGCCTATAGTTGCGGTAATATCCGGCGTGACCTTTGCCGACAGATCCAAACCACCAGCCCAAAGATTTTCATTCAGATAGGAATAGCTGACTTCGGCGCTTCCCTGTTGACCGTTGTTAAGACGGTTGATGAACAATTCGCCGTAAGGATCCGAAGTGATGTTGCTGCGATAATATTCCAGGCTGATTTCATCCGGCGCCTCACGTTGAGAATTGGCGTAGGCTGCACGGAAGCTCAAATTTACGTCAGGTGACAATTTGAATTCACCAACCAACTGGCTATCCACCAACTGGCGTTCGAACCATGCTGTATCTTGCTGCAACAATGTCGCGGTGGGCGATGTTGTCTGACGGGTGCCGACACCGAGACGCGCTTGTTTCAGCGTGTCGCGAATGAACAGATTGGTCCAACGGACTTTTTGTTCGCCCACTTCGATACCGAAACCAAGCAGGCCGTTCACAACCATACGGTTGTCGGTAATGACTTTCCGGAAATCCAGCTCTTTCTGGCTCAGGTCGAGCGTTGATGCCGTTTGCTGGATCGTGTCGCGCGTACGCCATTTGTTGCTGTAACCGGCGTTGAAGATGACCCCCATGGTGGCGTCATCGCCAATTTCGAAGTTCGTGCCGCCAGTGATCGTGCCTGATCCATTGGCCGGCAGATTCTTGTCACGCTGAACAACGGCATTCCGGCCGGTGATAAGCTCGCTGGCAATAGCCTTCGTATCCACGTTACCCGCGCTGATACGTGCGCCGCTGGCGAGATAGGATGCAAGCGCGGGCTTTAGGTCACGGTTGCCATTGTCGAAACCGCTCCAATCCTGCGAGCTACCAAAATAGGTATAGCCAAGCTTATTGGTTGTTTCGCTGTTGCCGCTAGCATCCGCGCTAATCGTCAGGAATGTTTCGCGCGGGATCGCTTTGGTTGTCAGGTTGATAACACCGCCGCCAAATTCGCCGGGGAAGTTTGCCGAGTAGGTTTTTTGCACAAGCGAAGATGCAATCACGCTTGTCGGGAAAAGATCGAGCGGAACAACACGCTTCAATGGTTCAGGGCTCGGGAGCGGCGAACCGTTGAGCAATGCGAGCGAATAGCGATCACCGAGGCCACGCACATAGACAAAACCGCCGCCAACGACGCTTAGGCCAGTGACACGCGATAGTGCGCCAGCAATGTCGCCTTCACCGGTACGTTCAATATCTGCGCTCGACAGCACGGACACGACTTGCGCCGCGTTCTTGGAAATGTTGCGATCCAGATATCCGCGCACGACAATTTCTTCGCCACCCGGAATAGAGACATCGACATCCTCTTCGACTGGCTCGGCTGCGTCTGCTGGCGTTTCTGCTGGTGCTGCTTCAGCACTGGCTTGTTCGGCCTGTTCCGCTGCGGCGTCCTGCGCCATCAGCATGGAAGGCGAAACGAGCGCCGACGTCAAAAGCAACAGTCTGATTGCCTCCACTGGCTTCAACATTGTAATTCCCTTTTATAAATTCGAAAAAAGGGTGAGGTGCATGCCAGCTTGGCCGCACCTCACCCGATATTATCCGCCAGCTATTAATATGTTGGCAGTGAGGTGCAGAGACCGGTCACGCTGGTGCCCAGTGCAGCCGTTGCACTGTTGCAGGTCCAGCCTGCGTACCAACGGTCGTTGGCGTCACGGACAGCACCGATATAGGTCGTTGCATCAAAGTAAGATGAGATGCTGCTGGCGTTGAACGCTGTAACTGCGGTTTCGGTGGCACCATTGATGAACACTGACGTCAGGCTCGGTACGAACGCGCTGTTATTGTTATTCGCACCAGAACCGAACACCGCGCTGACTTGCGCCTCGGTCACACCGCTCGAACCAACAAAGGCTGGCGATCCGCACTGCATAACAACCGAACGGAATACTGGCGCGCCAGCTTCGTCAATTGCTGCATCTGCTGTTGCCGATACGGTTTGTGCGCGGCTGATTCGCAGGCATGATGTCGATGGGCTGACAACTACACCGTTAAACATGCTGTAGTCGGTACCACCACGCAGCAACATTGCAGACAGGTTACCGGTGTTGTTGCGCTGAATGAAGGTGAAGTTCGACAGACGCGTGTTCTGGCGCGGCGTATTGCCGTCCGTAGCGTTGTCCGAGTCAGCTTCGATCATCGAGTCACCAGCGCCCTGACGCTGAACAGCCAATACATATTGGAAGTTCGCTTTTACGCCGACGTCAGTGTCGAGGTTGTCATCATCCGCACCGATCGACACGAAATACTTCATGTTGACGTTACCGCCGAAGAATTCTGCGCCATCGTCAGAGCTGTTGAACGACTGGATGTTGTTCAGAACAGTACCGGTGCCGGTGCCGCCAGTGGTCAGTGATTGCAGTTCGGAGTTGCCCGAAAGAACAAAGCCCGAGAAGCGGATTTGGACAAAGCTCAAACGGCCGCTGTTGTCTGCGGTGTTCGCGCCACCATAAAGCGCGGGGTCAACTGCGCCTTCAACCTGACGCTCGCAAGCGACAGTGCCTGGTGTTGCAGCAGGAGCTGCGCAATCGGTGATTGGTGCACGGCCGTTAAGCACGACGCCGCCCCACTGACCAATCGAGCTGTCGTTATTGAGACCAAGGACGTTGTCACGGCTGGTGAAGATGATTGGGAGGGCAGCCGTACCAACAGCGTTGATGCGATTACCGCGGTTAACGTTCAACCATGACACGCCGGTTCCGCCAAAGACGATAACGCCTGGTTCGATGTTCAGCGTGACAACATTGTTCGTCGATGAAGGACCTTGATCCGTACCAACGTCAACACGGCCACCAAGACGATACAGAACGCCCGCAATCTTTGGCAATGTGCTGGTGGTGGTGATGCGCGCTGGCAATGTGCAGACGCGATATGTGCCGGTTGGACCAGTGATGGTGCCGCTGTCGGTCAAGCCTTGCGCATCAGCAATGGTTGGGCAGCCGCCAGCAGGTGTAACTGTCGCAGGTGGCGGTGGCGGTGGTGGCGGCGGCGGAGGTGCAGCCGGGTTGTTGATGGTGATGTTACCACCAGTGCCTGGTGACGCGATATCATCTGCGCCACAGCCGGTGACGAGGGCAGCTGCTGCCGTCGCATACACGATCCCACGCAATTTTGGGTTTAACATTCTAAATCTCCGCAACAAATAAGACGTGCCCGATATGGGCAAATGCAACGGACCAGAATCGAATCATCATAAGGCCCCACCCGTTGACCATGCGGCAAATAGGGGCGAGCTGTGACATGGCTGTGCTTATCACATTGCATTTGGAAGAATCTTTTGCGACATATATGTGACAGCCACAGAACAGGCGGGTCGCAGCACAATTATGCGCTATAAAAGATGAAAGGCGAGCCGTTAGGCCCGCCTCATGTATAAAGTGTAAAAATGTATAAAGTCTTAAAAGCGTTAGAGGAAAGTTGTTGCCTCAGTATTTTTGGCTCAGCGCGTCGCGACACGCGTTTGTAAGCCAGCATATGCTTTGCGCGCAGCGTCTTTTGAATTCATCACGCGTCCGTCAGCGAGCACCAGATCTACACTGTCACGGCTCTGCATAACAATAACAAACATGGCTGATGCTTCGTCCAAACGGCCCATGCGCGCATAGGCACGGCCAAGGTTGATCAACTTCGCAGGATCATGCCGGCTCACTTGCGCGCTTGTAAGTATTTGAGAGACCGCCCGTGCATTGTCGCCCTTTACGAGAGCCTCATAGCCAATCGACCCTTTTGGGTACGCCGTTTCACTATTCATGGTCGGTTGAGCGTGGGCTGCAACGCCCATCAAGCCAGTTACCAAGGCGCCTGTTAGTAGCAGTTTCATCCGTTTTCTCCTTATCTCTGACTTAATATTACACTTATATGACATTACTGCAATATATTTGTAATATAATTGTCATTTTTTCGATGGGGTTAAAACTGCGCTTCAAATTCAGTAATATTTCAGACACATAACTTCTATCAAAGTAGCACATTAAGCGCATCAAAATGCCTCCACCCTCCCCTAGTAGCGCGTTGCAAACCAATGCAGGGATGATACAAAAATGCGTAAAATTACTATGATGCTTTTAGCCGGAGTCGCGTTCGGATCGGTGCCAGTTATGGCGCAGCAATCAAATGCACCCACAACCGCCGACTCGGAAGAAGCCGAAATCGTCGTGTTCGGCCAAGGCGAGACGCGCCAAGTGCAAGAAGTGTCTAGCAAAGAACTTCTGATCCTCGCACCAGGCACCAGCCCGCTGAAAGCCATCGAAAAGCTGCCAAGCGTAAGCTTTCAATCTGCCGACCCGTTTGGAACATATGAATGGTCAAGCCGCGTCTCGATCCGTGGTTTTAACCAGAACCAGCTCGGCTACACACTCGACGGCATTCCGTTGGGCGATTCAAGCTATGGCAACAACAACGGCCTGCACATTGGCCGCGCAATCATTTCGGAAAACATCGGCGTTACCCGCGTTTCGCAAGGTTCGGGTTCAATTGGCACACAAGCCACGAACAACCTTGGCGGCACGCTCGAGTTTTTCTCGGCTGATCCAAGCGACGGCTTCGGCGCTGATGCGAACCTGACCTATGGTTCGTCCAACACGATGCGCGCATTTGGCCGCATCAACTTTGGCGAAGCGGGCGGCGTTCGCGGATTTCTATCCGGCGTTTACCACAATGCCGACAAGTGGAAGGGCAGCGGCGAGCAGCGCAGCATGCACGTCAACGCCAAGGCCATCATTCCAGTGGGCGATGCCGAATTTGACGGCTTCTTCTCCTATTCCGACCGCGCTGAGCAGGATTATCAGGATCTCTCGCTCGAGATGATCAATCGCCTCGGTTATGACCATGACAACTATTTCCCCGATTATGCCAAGGCGATTTCCGCGGCGCGTGGTGTATATGTTGCCCCAATCAATAACCTCGACGACAGCTATTATGATGCTTCGGGTCTGCGCAAAGATACGCTTGCTTCTTATGGACTGACCGCGCCTCTGGCCGATGGCGTCACCTTCAAGATCAAAGCCTATTATCACAATAATACCGGTCAAGGCACATGGGGCACTCCATATGTTCCAAGCCCCAATGGCGTTCCAATGTCGGCGCGTACCACCGAGTATGACATCCAACGTGGCGGCGTATTCAGCTCGCTGAACGCCGAAGTTGGCGACCATGAAGTGACTGTTGGCAGCTGGTACGAACATAACGACTTCACGCAAGCGCGTCGTTTTTATGCGTATGAAAGCAACACGACGCCCGGCCTTGATCACACCAAGTTCTTGACCAACCCGTTCTTCACGCAGTGGTTGTTCGATTTCAACACCGACACGCTGCAATATTATGTGCAGGACAAGATCAGCCTTGGCGATTTGACCATCAACCTTGGTTGGAAGGGTTTCCAGGTCAATAATGAATCCGACCCACGTATTCAGGGTTCGTTGGCTGCCGGCAAAATCAAGTCGCAAGACTGGTTCCAGCCACATGCAGGCGTTGCATATAAGCTGACGGATAAAGCCGAAATCTTCGGTGGTTTCACGCAAGTCACCCGCGCGTTTGTTTCATCAGCCACAAGCGGACCATTTGCGACGACGCAAGCCGGCTTCAACGCCTTGGTCACACGCGGCCTGAAACCAGAAAGTTCGGACACGTTTGAGCTTGGCGCACGTTACAACGACAATGTCTTCAACGGCGTAATCGGTGTATATTATGTCAACTTCCGCAACCGCCTGTTGGGTGTACAAACCGGCGCAGGCATCGTTGGAAACCCTGCCATTCTGCAAAATGTCGGCAGCGTCCGCTCGCTGGGCTTTGAAGCCGCAGGCGATGTGCGTCTGGGCGGCGGCATGACCTTGTTCGCATCATATAGCTACACCGGTGCAACATATCGTGAAGACGTCATCACCCCAACGGCGGTTATCGCCACGAAGGGTAAGGAAGTTGTTGATACGCCAAAGCATCTGTTGCGCGGCGAAGTTGCGTATGACAGTGATGCATTCTTCGGACGCGTTGGTGCCAATTACATGAGCAAGCGTTACTTCAACTATTTGAATGATCGCTCGGTACCTAGCCGTGTCCTCGTTGACGCCACGGTCGGTTACCGCCTCGATGCGGGGCTCCGTGCACCGCTTGAGCTGCAGTTGAATGCCACAAACCTGTTCGGCATAGATTATGTCTCGACTATTGGTTCAAACGGCTTTGGCAACAGCGGCGACAACCAAACTTTGCTGGCGGGTTCACCGCGTCAGGTTTTTGTAACATTGAAAGCTGGTTTCTGATGAAATCAGCTTTGCTGATTGGCAGCGCGCTCCTTTTGAGCGCGCTGCCGTCGGCGGCCTCGGCCGAGCCGGTGCTGCTGATCGCAATTGATGGTTTGCAGCCCGCGGACATTCTGAAGTCAGAAGAGCGCGGCATACAGGTTCCCAACCTGAAACAATTTATTACGAACGGGACGTACGCTGACAAGGTGAAGGGCGTTCTTCCGACCGTCACTTACCCCAGCCACGCGACTTTGCTGACGGGTGTTAGCCCCGCAAAGCACGGCATTGTCGGCAATAATAGCTTTGATCCCATGCAGATCAACCAAGGCGGCTGGTATTGGTACGCCACAGATTTTAAAGTCCCCACCTTGTGGGATGCCGCTGCAAAGGCCGGTCTGCGCACAGCAAATATTCACTGGCCAGTCAGCGTTCAGGCAAAAGCCGTTAGATGGAACATCCCGCAAATATGGCGGACGGGGCATGGCGATGATGCAAAGCTGCTAAAGGCGCTTGCGACGCCGGGCCTTATAGAAGCGCTTGAAACAGACCTTGGCAGCTATGCGCCGGGCATTGACGAGAGCATAGAGGGTGACGAAACCCGCGGCCGTTTTGCCACCGCGCTCATTAAGCGCGAAAAGCCCGATTTCACGACTGTGTATCTGACCGCGCTCGACCATGAGCAGCATGAAAAAGGTCCCGACACAGCCGCAGCTTATGCTGTTTTGGCGCGGATCGATAAAGTCGTTGGCCAGATCGTTGCTGCGCAAATGACAGCGCATCCCGATAGCGTCATTGCTGTCGTATCGGACCATGGCTTTTCCAAGGTCGACACGGAAATCAACCTCTACCGCGCGTTCATCGACGCTGGCCTGATTGTGCTTGACGGTAACGGCAAAATCAAAAGCTGGGAAGCTAGCCCCTGGAACTCGGGCGGATCATCAGCGATCGTTTTGGCACGTCCAGACGATGCTGCTCTGAAAGCCCGTGTCGCTGCCTTGTTAGCAGGGCTCAAAGCCGATCCGAAAAACTGCATCGCAGAAATTGCAGTGACTGCAGAAATAGCGCGCCTTGGCGGAAATCCGCAGGCAAGCTTTTACATCAGCTATGCCCCCAACGCTTATGCAGGCGGGTTCAAGGGGCCGGATGCGCCATTGGTCAGCCCGTCGGGTAGCAAGGGCATGCACGGATATTTTCCCCATAGCCCATTGATGCGGTCCAGCTTCATGATGATGGGTAAAGGCGTTGCCAAGGGGCGCAACCTCGGCGAAATCGACATGCGCTCCATCGCACCAACGCTTGCCAAAGCCATGGGTGCGCTTCTGCCTGACGCAGAGGTAGCAGCTGTCCAATAATGACAATTGGCAATTCTTAACGGCAAAAAAACTGTCATTGATCTGCCACGCACGTGACTCATCCGTCCTTTAGGGCTTCATTAAGACAACGGGGGACGGGCAATATGACAACCACTGAATTAAGCGACAGCCTGCTATTTAAAGGCGACGAAAAAGGTCCAAAACTGCCGTCATGGTTCGATAAGCCCGAACCAAAAAGCTACCAACCAAAGATGCGGTTTCGCACGGTGTGGATTTCTGATGTGCATTTGGGCACAGCTGGTTGTCAGGCAGATCTACTGACTGATTTTCTTGCTTCCATTGAATGTGAGACGCTTTATCTGGTCGGCGACATTGTAGATGGCTGGCGTTTGCGCAAGGGCTGGTATTGGCCCGACCAGCATAATGAAGTCATCAGACGGGTGTTGAAAATGGCGCATCGCGGGACCCGCGTAATCTACATTCCTGGCAATCATGACGAAATGTTCCGCGATTATGCAGGCCTGAGCTTTGGCGGCGTTGAGGTGCAGTTAGAGGCGATCCACGAGACAGCCGACGGCCGCGCATTACTCGTGACGCACGGCGATGCATTTGACGGCATCGTGCTGTATGCCCGTTGGCTCGCTTTCTTGGGTGACCAAGCGTATACCTTGTTGTTGAGAGCGAACATCGTGCTCAACGCGGTGCGCCGCAGGTTGAACATGCCTTATTGGTCGCTGTCATCCTATCTGAAAATGCGCGTCAAAAATGCGGTGCAGTTTATCGGAAAATATGAAGAAGTCGTGGCGCGTGAGGCCGCGCTTCGCGGTGTACAGGGCGTTGTCTGCGGTCACATCCATTCTGCAGAAATCCGGCAGTTTGGATCGATCACTTATTATAATGACGGCGACTGGGTCGAAAGCTGCACCGCACTGACCGAGGCGAAAGACGGATCCATGGCGATTATCGATTGGGCCGAGCATGTCCGGAAAGCTAAAGAAAAGCGGGCTTTGACCCCCGCGTGAGGATCGCCATCGCAACGGACGCTTGGCTGCCGCAAGTCAACGGCGTCGTCCGGACGATGACCGAAACGGTCAACCGGCTGAAGTCCAGGGGCCATACCGTAGAAGTCATCGCGCCGGACCGGTTCACCACCATTCCCTGCCCCGGCTATGCGGAAATCCGCCTTGCGCTGGCACCGCGTTTTGGCGTGCGTAAGGCTTTACGCGCCATGGCTCCGGACATTGTCCATATCGCCACCGAGGGCCCAATTGGCTGGAGCGCACGGGCATGGTGCCTTGCGCATGATGTGCCCTTTACCTCGGCATTTCATACCCGCTTTCCGGATTATCTGGCTGTGCGAACGGGGCTATCCCCTGAGTGGTTCTGGCCAATCATGCGGATGTTCCATAAGCCATCTCGTGCCGTCCTGACCGCGACAAGGGGTCTTATGGATGAGCTTTCGGTGCGGGGTATCCCCAATACCCGCTTATGGTCACGCGGCATCGACCACGGCCTTTTTCATGGAGATCAGCCCGACCATCCTCTGTTGGCAAACCTACCCAAACCCATCATGATTTCCGTGGGCCGTGTTGCAGTCGAGAAAAATCTGGAAGCTTTTCTATCTGCGGACGTTGCAGGCAGTAAGGTCGTTATAGGCGACGGACCTGCTTTGTCTGATTTAAGAATAAAATATCCCAATGCCATTTTCCTGGGAACGCTCAAGGGAACGGAACTGGCAAGCGCCTATGCCACCGCAGACGTTTTTGTATTTCCAAGTCGAACCGATACATTTGGGTTGGTGATGATCGAAGCGTTGGCATCTGGACTTCCGGTCGCTGCATTTCCCGTCCCTGGTCCTTTGGATATTATCGGTCCGGATGGTCGTGGTCCCTGGTCCGAATTGTCCCGACCGATCGGATCTTTAAGCGAAGACCTGCCCTCTGCCATTCGCAACGCGCTTAGTGTGCATAAAGCCGACGCTTTGGCATATGCGCAGAGTTTCGATTGGGATCGATGCACCGACCAGTTCATCGGCGCATTGGGTGAAGTCACTCATCAAAACGCCTGACGACGCACATCCTGACACAAATATGTGTGATATCGCGGATATTATATCCCGCCCCGGCTCTCGGGCATCCATTCCCCTGCACATTAGCGTTCACGGCAAGGGTTTCGCGGTTATTAGTCGCGCAATAAGGTGCAAACGGCCGTCACTTACGACAACCGTTCACACTGTGTGTACTATTGAACGGCGCTTAGAGCTTACGCCTTGGCCTTCAGGCTTTCCGCCACCGCAACGCCGTGCCGCTCCAGCGCTTCTACGATCTTGCCAGCACCTTCAAGATCGCCCCAGAACATGGGGCCGCCGCGATAAATCGGCCAGCCATAGCCATAGATCCAGACCACATCGATATCCGATGGCCGTTGGGCTTTGCCTTCCTGAAGTATTTTGTAGCCTTCATTAACCATCGGGTAGAGTGTCCGCTCGACAATCTCCTGATCGCTGATGTCACGTTTCGGCAAGTTGGATGTCGACCGGAACTCTTCGATGATCGCGAGCGCCTCGGCACTTGGCGTACCGACGCGCTTTTCATCATAATCGTAAAAGCCCTTGCCGTTTTTCTGACCAAAACGTCCCGCTGCGCACAAGGCGTCACGGATCGTTTCAATCCGGCTTGGGTCGCGGTGCCAGCCAATATCAAGGCCAGCGAGATCGCTCATCTGGAATGGCCCCATCGGCATGCCAAAATCGGTATGGACCTTGTCAATCTGGGCTGGAGTTGCGCCTTCCAACAATAATTGCATCGCGGGCTGTTGGCGCGTCGATAGCATCCGGTTGCCAATAAAGCCATGACAGACGCCAGCGACCACCGCGACTTTGCCAATTTTCTTGCCGATGGCCATTGCGGTCGCGAGCACATCGTCCGCAGTCTTTGCACCGCGAACAACCTCCAACAATTTCATCACATTTGCAGGCGAGAAGAAGTGCATGCCCACCACATCTTGAGGACGCGAGGTGCACTCCGCGATTTCGTCGACATCGAGATAGGACGTGTTCGACGCCAAAATCGCACCAGACTTACAAATGGCATCAAGTT
>Ga0315908_10000554_pt1 | contig 29511 bp, 31 predicted proteins | sample LakEriMetagenome_12_FD_203520 | JGI IMG/M metagenome (GOLD analysis project Ga0315908, IMG submission 203520) | Freshwater fungal communities from buoy surface, Lake Erie, Ohio, United States - Buoy 4 MA124 | ecosystem: Environmental > Aquatic > Freshwater > Lake > Lake biofilm | place: USA...
ACGTCGAAAAAGATCCGGACGCTCGGGAATTTTTGAAAAAGAAACATCCCGACACTCCCGTGTTCGATGACGTGTGTACATTTGACGCGACGCCTTTGAAAGGCTCCATAGACATCATCACCGCGGGATGGCCGTGCACCGGTTTTAGTACCGCTGGAAAAGGAGGTGGTTTTTCCCACCATGCGTCCGGTCTTTTTACGGAAGTTGTGCGAATGGCTAAGGAATGTGAACCAAAGTATTTGTTCCTTGAAAATTCCCATGTTTTGTCGCGAAAGGAGAACCTTGATGTTGTGGTGTCTGCTTTTAGCGAACTCGGGTATGATTGCAGATGGATTACATGTTATGCAACGTGTGTGGGGGCTCCTCATCAACGACACCGGTGGTTCTGTCTCGTGTCTAAAAGGGGCGTTGATCTTGACATTAAGATACCAGAATTTCATTACATATTTGATTGGGATAACGAAAAAGAGCCTGCTAAGCAGATAAAAGAAAACACAACTAAAAATAAAACTATACTCGGTTTTGTTGGAAATTCCGTAGTTCCCGACCAAGTGAGATATACCTTTTATAAACTATTGGGGAAAGAGTGTCATGAACGTTTGTTTCCGCCGCTAAACATACCACTTGTGCCGAGGATGAACGAGCACAAAACTAAAGAAACAAACCTTGTCACAAAAACCATCATAAAAAAATATTGGGGAACACCTTGTTATAGTTTCAGGACTCATACGCGTGGAAATCGTGTATTGACAAAGCGGCATTTGGCGTATCTTCCTACACAAGTCAGGTTTTCGCCACAGGGTATTGATGGGTATAACTTGAATGGTTTGTGGTGCGCTTGGTTAATGGGGTATACCCAAGAGTATTTCATTTAGTTGCGCGGAAACTCAACGGAGTTCACGGCAACCATACGGGTCCTACCCTCGAAGCCAACAAGGGTGAAAAATCCATCGTTAATAAGAGTAGTAATACTCTTATTCTTTCCAGAGTTAGAAACACCACCGTAAATCGTCTTAGAAGTAATCTTGATGTCAAACTTCTGGAGGATCCACGCTTTTTGGGCACACTTGAGAATGTTAGTGGCACCTGGCATAAGAGTGATGTCAAAGTCAACAATGTTCTCGGGGGTAAACACAAACTCGCTACCATCAGCAAGGATGAGCACAAAAGTGTCATCGTTGTCAGTATCAAAGTCGTGAAGAGCCTCCTCCGTAATGACCTGCATCATCCTGGTCTTCGGCTCAAAGTTCTTGTTGACCTTATCGAGCACGCGGTCCGCCTCAATGGCCAGCATGTTCTCGCGGGGGATGATACGCTTGCCGTTATCGTCAACCTCGTTGTAGAACGGCAGCTGCTCGTGGGTCTTGCAAACCGCCAGAGACTTGTTGCACACAATCGTGGGGACAAACTCGGAAGGGTAGTTGCACTTCAGGAACTCTCCCTTGGCGCCCTTGGTCCGACCGGCCTGCTGCTTGAGCGAGTCGGCGCCACGAGTGTCAGAGGCGTGCATCAGCATGTGGGAAATAACGTGGTGGCGGTCGCGCATGTCCACCGCACGCTGCCCCTTGTTAAAGGTGATGACCACCACGGGACGGTGCAGGCCGTAATACCACGACACAAACTTCATGGTATTCTCCACATCCTCGTCCGCAGTCTCAAATGTCTTCACAACCTTGAGTGCCTCCGCCTTGTATCCGGGTTCGTCAAAGATGGTCTCCTTGATCTTAGCGTAGAGGTCGTCCCCACGAATGATGTCCTTGACGCTCTTGTCCACCTTGTTCTCACCACGGATCTTCGCACCACCGGCAAAGAATGTGATGAAGATGGTGTCCGGGAGCACGCCAAGGGCACGGCCCTCTGAACCATCGCGGATGATACCCTGAGAGTCGAGACCACCGCACAGCTTGGCGAGGATGTCCTTCTGGTTCAAGTCGGCCTCCGCGTCGGCATTCTGGCGACCGCCATTGACCAGACTCGTGAGCTGGATCAAAAGGACGGAGTTCGTCTTGAACTTCCCAGGGGCCTCCGCGCCAATGGGCATGAAAGGCTTCTCGTTCCAGAACGAGCGGAGGGACCGGTGGCCATCCTCGCCCTGCTCACGCATGCAATCGTGGGCAATGAAGTAGGAAAAGCGACCAGTGGAGGTCTCGGGGTTCGTAGACGCAAAGTAGCCAGTGGTGTGGGAGAGCTGGTCAGTAGACACGATGGCATTGTGCTCGTTTACGCCGCCAATCAGGGAAATGGCGCGCTCGGTGTAAGGCATCATGACCTTGGGGCGGTTGGCCCCCACGACGTTGAAAAATTCCACGGGCAGGTTCATGGTGGCGCTCAGGAGCATGATCTTCTTGGCACCGCCAAATGTGCCAATGGCCTCCTTCTCGGTCGCAGAGTGGCAGCACACGTGGACATCGCCGCACGCGCACGTGATTTCGACGTTCTCGCGCATACCGAGGATAGTCTCGATAGACACTGCCATCTTCTTTGTCATGGAAGAAGCAATGGGGCGGATGACAGAGTCGGCCTCGTCAAGGTTAATAAAGTAGCTCTTACCGGCGGCCTTGATAGCGTTGAAAACCTTGAACATTGCCTTGATGGGCTGGGGCTTCATCGCGGAGAACACGGGAATGATCTTGCCACTGAGGATGAAGCCCATGTCCTCGGGGGCGAAAGAAGTGCTGCTTCCGTCAAAGAACTTGAACATAGGGCCGTGGATAAACTTACCAAAGACGTCCTTGAACGCCGCGTTGGTCTTGGGGTAGTGGGCCGAGATGAAGTTCTCAAAACCCTTGCAAGCCTTGTCAAGACCATTGTAAACACCGATCACGTTGTCCCTGGGCGAACCAACGCCAATCATGCCAACCCAATTACGGTGCACACAAATCAGGGTGTCGAGGAGGAGCTGCAGGGTCTTGCCGGACCGCTCGGGCGCCTGCTTATAAATAGCAACGTCGTTGGAGAACGCAGCGTCAATCAGGGCGTAAGGAGAAAACAGGGCGAGCTCGTTATAAGAGAACTCGTCATCACCAACGTAGGCATCGTAGTCGCCGGCACGGTAGTGCTTGACCTGCATAAATAGATATACCACGGTCTCGATCTTCTCGCGCTCAGAGAGCGAAGCCATGATGGCCTTGATGTCATTGGCATTTTTAGCCTCAACGTCGATGAGCCACTCCGGCATCATCATGGTCTCGGGCATGGTCTCGTGAGCATCGAAGAAGCTCTCCATAGACACAGCGGTGGAGTAGTTGGTGGAGCTCATGGTCTCGTGGGCGGTTGCGTATGAGGTTGCGGATATGATAGACATTAATGTAAAGATGGTGTTCTGATCGGGAGAGTGATTAAATAAAGATCTCGGTTGTCATTTGTCAGTTGTTGGTTGTCAGTTGTCATTTGTCAGTTATCAGTTGTCATTTGTCATTTGACCCCGGAGTACACTGATCTATAAAAGCATACCTCTGGCCACACTTTTCACCAAACAAAACATCCTCCCTTGCCTCAAAGCACCCAACAAACTTTGCCACCAATCACCATGGGTATGAACTACGGCCCCCTGGCATTTGACTTCCCGCGTCGCGAGAAGATCAGCCCCGGCATGTTCTCGTACTACAAGCGCGTTTTTAAGGGTTCCGTGTGGAAGCCGTTCCTCCTTCCAAACGCGTCTCTGCAGGGGGCGCTCTCCGAGGCGCAGCGCCATAACGTAAACGGCGACATCTTGTCCGTCCCTGCCGTGTATGAGTTTGCGGTTGCCTCTCGCATCGGGGGCAAGCGGTACAAGACGTACATTGGCACGACGTGCAATGCCAAGCAGCGGCACTCGAAGTATCTGTGCAACGGAGACCACATTGCGCATTTCATGGATACCGCAGTCAAGAATGGCTTTGTCGTGTACCGCCGCATTCGGTACATCATCCCGCGCGACAAGCTAAGCTCTCGGGACATGGAGCTCGCGGCTGTCCTTGCCGAACAAACCGAGACCCGTTTGCTGGGAAAATATAACTATTCGTGGAACTCCAGGACCAACGGCGGTGCAGCCATGACTCGCATGCCTGTGAAAACTTCTTTCATGTGCCTTTTTACCAAGATTAAGTGGCTGAAGAATCCCGAGGCCCGCAAGTTTGAGATGTAAACACACACAACTAAAATGCGAGAAAAAGGAGGTCGAGATGATACCATGTGCGGACAGAATATGAAAGTGTTTGATTTCTATTGCCTGAGTTTACTTTGTTGCTTTTACATGATTAACCTTGACGAACAAGCTCCTCGTATAGCTCCGGGCGACGGTCGCGGAACAGGCCCCATAGGGCACGGAAACGTGCGTTCTCCTTCTTGTCAAATGAAGTCTTCGCGAACCCCTTCATCATCACCGGCTCGGGGTCCACACCACCATTTCCTTGGGGGTCGCCGCCAACCTGTGCGACGATAGCTCCCTTATTGTCCGTGATAAACGACCCACCGTAAAAATCAATTTTCGTCTTGCCGAAGCGCTCGCGGCCGATGCGGTTTGCAACCGCGATGGGGACGCCGTTTGCTGCGGAGTGCCCCTGGATGGTGCGTGCCCAGTGGAGGTACGACTCGCCATTGGGGAAGTCGGGCTCGCTGCCAATGGCAGTCACCATCACGATGAGGTCCGCACCAAGGAGTGTTAGGATGCGCGATGCCTCTGGGAACCACTGGTCCCAGCAGATCAAAACCCCAATCTTGCCAAACTTGGTGTCAGCGACGCCGAGTTTGTTGTCGCTCGGGCGGAAGTAATACTTCTCGTTGTAGCATGGTCCCTGGGGGATGTGTGTCTTACGGTAGACACCCACGACGGCGCCATCAACGTCAGCCACCGCCACCGAGTTGTAATACGCGTTCTCGTCCTTTTCGAAGAAAGGAATGATTGTGACGACCCCGAGCTCACCCGCGAGGTTCGCGAACCGGGTCACTACCTCGGACTCTTCGTAGGTCTCCGCGTGGTCAAACCACCGGGGGTTCTGTTCCTGGCAGAAATAGCGCATGCTGAAGAGCTCTGGGAGGACAATGACTTCTGCGCCGTTCGCTGCGGCATTCCGGACCATTTTCTCCGCAACCCACATGTTGTCCTCGGTAGAGGAAGACATGGAGAATTGGAGAACGGCCATGGAAGCAGAAGTCATTGTTGTATTTGTTGGAATATGAACATCGCCCGTGTTTTTATGGAGGCGAGTGTCAATATATAATATTTTGTAAGTATATCGTCGCGCAAATGGCACCGAGTTGGCAGATCTTGTTCAGATACGATCCAAAGAAAGACACGTACAAAAATGTGTACGACCGTGCGTATCGGCAGATAAAGATGGCCCAGAGCCTTAGCCCCAAGAGCGAGCCCGCTCTCCGTAAGGCGCTCGAGGACGCAAAGACGCATTTCAGCTCGCAGCAGAAGAAGAAACCCATGCTCGTTTCTCGCGTCGGGGGAAGGGCCGCGAACAAGAACGTGGCGAGTTTCCTGACTGCCGCGAGACGTCACTGAGTCTGTCGTTTGACCCTGGTGTATGCGGGGTATAAATACAATGTTTTGAAAAATATATACATATTCTTCAAAATGTCTACGATGTTCCGTATGCTCGGGTGCTCTGCCCTTATGAACCAGGACATCGTCAGCAGCATATTGGATTCTTTTACGTCCCACCCAAATGCCCCTCCTGCTCCCGCGGGCGGCTGTATGATAATGAACGACGACCAATGGGCGGTCTACAAGAAGCAGCTCGCGCGAGAGGCGAAAGAGCGCAAGAATAAAAAACCCGCCGCTCAGCCCGCCAAGCGCCAGGTTCGTAACCAGCGGGACAGTACGTTTGAACCGATTGAGTATTCCGGGAAGGGATTTGTCAGCATCTGTACGTCCCGCTTTTCGATCCGAAAGTTTGTGTGCGTTGACAACGTCCCGGGTGACCGCGTCTACCACAATGCTGTTATAGCGTGCCTTAGAGGAGAGACCCCGTTCTTCGACGACTACTTCTGGATTCCGTCAATGTAATCACGGGAGAATCCTACACTGTCTCAACATATTTTGTCCATCGTCCCAGGTGAAACCGGTATCCTCAGTACCGGTGGGGCACGTCCATTTACCATTATAGAACTCCCGCGTCGTAAAAACAGTATCGTCGTTTTTCATGCATGCGTATCCGTCCGTGTCTATCTCGGTCTCGTAGCACTTGAGCACACCGTTGATGAGTTTGCGCTTGCTTATTCTCGCCTTGCATTGCATGTTCACATCAAGAGATTTGTTCTCAATCATGTTTGCCGGGCACTTTCCGTTTACGAGAGGTCCGTATTCACTGGTAAGGCACTTGCCGCCAACATCGGTGGTACCAGGGGGGCACGCAAGCACACGACCGCCGTACTTAATCTTTGCCGTGTACGTCGGCTGGTACATATTCTGGTAGATGACAGCATTCGGTTTAGAAGGCGAGTATTTGATGAAATTCAGTGTATCAAAGTCAGGGATTGGTTCAAAGGTTTCTCTCCGCTGCATCGCAAATATAAGGATCAAAACGATCGCAATGATGCCAATGATGATGGTTCTCGACATTTACATATAAAAAGATTTTTAATAACCATTATAATTTACAGAGTATTTACATTCTATACACCGCCAAGTTGAACGTATGCGTTGTCCACGGTGTCAAAGTGCTTGCACGCGGCCGCACACGCCCCGTTGATTTTTTCAAGTGTCGTCTGGAAAATGTCGAACGACGAGAGTGCATTCTTCGCAATAAACTTCAGCCCACCTTGGGTGTATTTCCCGGACTTTATATGTGCTGCAGACGGTTTGACAGGTTTAATGTTACGTTCTGCTTTGCTTCGAGGTTTAAGCGTTTGCCGGATGTTCATGTAAGCGAGCGCATGGAGCAACGCGTCCGCAAGGTCATCTTTCTTCTTTGAGTTTTGAAACATCTCTACGAATTCGGGGTCTTGCTCGGTATCTTCGAGAAAAGCTGTCACGGTTTCAACAGAAAGTTTTTTCCTGGTGTTGTAGTTCCAAACATCAACATCGCGCGATGGCCACCAAGAAGTCGAACTGGCGTACGACAGCTTGTGCTTCGGGTCGATGCAGTACACGTCTCCTCCGTTAGATGCTATAAACATTTCGATGTAGTGCTGGATGCGAACGGCGCGGGGGTTCTTGGAGGGTTGCCTTTCGATGACGGCGGTGTCGTTCTCGAAAATCCAATCGTCAAAGTGCATGTCCTTGAGACCTTTGTAAATTCCTTGGGCATCTGATTTGATGCAAATCACTGCCCAGTTTTTGATTTTTTTATCATCATCAACCTGGCAGAGCGCGAGGTTTTTAGCGCCGGGATCTATTCCTATGACCATTCTTTGATGTTGCTACATTATTTTTACAGAAATTAGGCGTAGTAGTCGCAAATTTGAATTACGTTCCATCGCACCGGCTCGCAAACTTTTGCCGGGTTCACGTATCCGCGGACGAGGTGCGTTTTTAGGTCGTAGGATCTGAATTCCAGAGCGTCGCTCACACGTTCGGTTAGTACAAGGTTTCCGCGAAACGCTTCGTCAAGCTCTGAGGGACTTGCGTTGATGATTCTTTGGAAGCAAAGGGGCGCGGCGGCGCCAGTCGTTGGCATTTGGTTTATTATACAATATATTTTTACATGGTGTCATGACACGAAGGGGAGTCTCGCAGGATCGCATCTATGAGCATGCGCGTGGCATCATCTATTTCCTGTTCGATGTTATCGCTCAGTTTGCTCTTGAAGAAATCATTCAGGATGTCTATGCACATACCCGTATTCTTGAGTTCGTTCTCGCCTTTTATGAGGTCGTGCGCTCGCATCATATCCATGACGGCTCGGAAATCAGCCTCAACATCCACCGAGTGCACAAATACGATAGACGGTAGTCGCATCTTCACGGTGTCGTACACATATCGAGTGTCGGTGTGGTCAGACCAATCAATGATTGCTCTACTCGAAGTGTACGTCTCCGCGGCAATGTAAATAACGCCTGAACGCATGTAGTGTGTGTGAGTATTTTTTTATTAAGTTTTGAACGAAATCAAAACGTCGATATAAAATTATATCGACATTTTTGATTTCGTTCGATGTAGCACATTTTGTGTAAAACAACCTAAATAAAAAAACTTGTAGATATAAAAGATGCCCGGTGCAATTTCGCAGCTCGTTTCATATGGCGCACAAGATGTGTATCTTACGGGAAACCCCCAGATCACTTTCTTCAAGGCGATTTACCGCCGCTACACAAACTTTGCCACCGAAAGTATTCAGCAGGCCATGGACGGCGTGTGCGATTTCGGAAAGTTCCCCACGTGCACTATTTCGCGCAACGGCGACCTCGCGGGTCCCATCTGGATCGAGGTCACCCTCCCGAGTCTCCTGGGGTACAACATCACCCCGACGCCACCCGTTCAGCCAGGGAGTGGTATCACCGCGAATGCGTCAAACGTTCTTACGATGGCCAATGTGTATGTGGACCCCAGCGGAAACTACTGGCAGACGCAAAGTGGAAACGCGTATTCAAACCTCATTGCCGCTTACAGCAACGTGAGCGGAAACTATTTCGCCTCCGCAAACGTAGCTAACATCTACGACACGTCCCAATACTCGGGAAACATCACTACTTGGCCGTACATGGTCGCCACCCCGAACGTTGCCAGCCCTCCGCTCAACGATTTCTACATTCCCACCGCCAACCTCCGCTACGTAAACGGCATTGGCCTCGCCCTATTCAATTCGGTCGAGTTGCAGCTCGGTGGCCAACGCATTGATAAACACTACAGCGAGTGGTGGGACATCTGGAGCGAGCTCACGGAGACCGCCGAGCACCTGCAAGGATACAACACAATGGTGGGTCGCTACGACCAGACGTATTACAAGAACAATTTCGACATCACTCAGGCCAGGGGAGGCACTTACTACGTCCCCCTCAAATTCTGCTACAACACGAACCCTGGTCAGTATCTCCCCCTGGTGGCTCTCAGCTACCACGACGTCAAGCTCAATTTTGATATTGACAACTACCTGAACTGCATTCGCTGCAACTACCCCGTGACGAGTCTGACCTCCCAGGTGGGTTCTAACCCGCTCAGCATTTCTAACTTCAAGCTGTACTGCGACTACGTATTCCTCGACGCCCCCGAGCGCATCCGCATGTCCGAGATCCAGCACGAGTACCTGGTCACCCAGCTCCAGTGGCAAGGCACCGAACCGGTGACCGCACCAAGCGCACCGAACGGTACCACTAACAGAAAAGTCACGATAAACTTCAACCACCCCGTGAAGTGCCTGGTCATCGTGTACCAGGCGGCGAGCTCTTTCGCCCAGGGCGACGCGGTAAACGGCAACGACATCTTCAACTACCAGATTCCAGGGAACGCCGGTGCAGAGATCATAGAGTCGATGACGCTCCTCATCAACGGAAGCGAGCGCTTTTCCGCGAGGGACGGGGCTTATTTCCGCCTTGTCCAGCCCTACCAGCACAGCGTCCGAGTGCCCTCTAAGAGCATCTACCTGTACTCTTTCGCGCTCGAGGACATCGACTCCAAGCAACCGTGCGGTTCCGCCAACTTCACGCGCTACGATAGCGCCCAGCTCCAGATGGTGCTCAACCCCAACCTGCCGAGCGGCCAGTTCCTCATTTACGCGCCCAACTACAACATTCTACGAGTGGCAAGTGGTATGGGCGGCCTTGCCTTCGCCAACTAACTCTTCGTTCTTTCTTCGCTCCCAATTGTCATTCGTCATTTGTCATTTGTCATTTGTCATTTGACCAAGGCGTTTCCCATAGGCATAAAGGAAGTTTTTTCCGTAGACAAATCACTTCTCACAATCACTCTCGTCTCATAGAAGACACCAACAAAAACAAACAAACACCCACCGGCTCAAGTAAATATCCGTTATGGTCTCTGTATCTACCATGCTCAAGGCCTTCGTTGCCTCGCTCCTTGCCTCTGCGGTGGTGGCACGGCCCCTCCTTTCCGCGGTTGAGGATGTCACGTTCGTCAACAATTGTGGCAAGGATGTCAAGATCCTGAAATACGCTATGCTACCTGGTAGCAAATTCAAGTGCGACATCTACGACCCCGAGGATACCATTACTATCTCCCCAGGCACTTTCACGGTCGCCGGCTGGTCATCTGTTCAGAGCTACATGGACAACTCCGTAGATGCATTTGACAGCCTTGGTTCCCCCATTAAATCCATTTCTTACGCGGATATCCCCGCGAAGTATACTTCGTGCTCTGACGACCCTCCTTTCGTAGAGTTCATCCCTGTATCCGGCAATGTCTACCTTTGCTCTTATGACATCGTGCCCGCGTCCCCCTCTCCCGCGTCCCCCTCTCCCGCGTCCCCTTCTCCCGCGTCCCTCTCTCCCGCCCCCGCGCCTTCCGCTGACCTCTCGATCATCATTGAGAATAACTGCATCAACCCCGTGGCAGTTGGCAACTTCTTCAAGACCGACGACCAGGACGAGGACTATGACATTCGCTGCGCCCCCTACACCACGCTCGCTAATGGCGAGTCTATGTATCTGACCATTCCCGATTCCCCCGAGAACGGCTACCTGTCCGCCTACGACACCGTCCAACAGACCAACGCGGTCGTGTCTTCTCCCAATGCCGGCCTCTCCGAAACCGGCAACTACCTGGGTCTGATGGTCGACCCCAATAAGGGTCACCCCGGCTGCGATAACCAGCTCATGGGCAACGACCTTTGGTATTCCTACAGCATCAACGGCGACTACGTGATTATCACCTGTTAAGCACCAGTGTAATAACTTAAACAAAATCAAACCGAGAAAGTCAATGGCCTCAAACACCAAGGAACATGATATTGAGCAAGGGATCGTGAAAGCACAGGGTAAGGCACCCCCCTCGTCAGGGGAAGAGCAAGGGGTCGTGAAAGCACAGGGTAAGGCACCACCTCCTTCACAAGGGACAGTTCCAGCGACCGTTGTTTCGGTGTGCGATGAAGATACTCACAACTATAACAGCCTGAAATACCGCTTCTGGATGCAGGCAGGGTTGACGTCAGCCGTGTCAATTTTTTGCATCACCATGATGGCGGTGAACGGAAAGGAAGGTATTTACCTTCCGGTGCTCACGGGTATTGTCGGCTACTGGCTCCCATCTCCAGATTCTAGAGTGAAGCGCCCGCGCGACAAATAACTTAACTAAAAAAGATTTTTCTATGTAAATGCTGCGTCTTTCCGCGAGTTACGTCACTAAGGCAATTCAGTTCACTTCTCTGACGTTTGTAAAGTCGGAGCCAACTTCCGTGGCGCTCAAGTTTACGACGTGCGACTTCGCCACAGCGTTTTCCGATGTAATGCGAAAATGCGTTAACAGCGGTTATTCTTTCTCGGTCATGAAAGACGGCGAAATCGTCGCCCAGTCCTTGAGCGTTTCATACGACGCGTTCATTGCGGCAAACTACGGGCACACGAGGGAGGCCGCGCCCATGTTTGACCTTTTTTCCAAGCTCGAAGTGTATGAACCTGCAAAGAAGTGTCTAGTAATTTTTGCCATCTCCAGTGTCATTGACCGAAAGGGGTGCGCGTCTAGTTTATTGCGCCGAACCATAGAAGAAGCTAGGCGCGGCGGTTTTGGCGAGGTGATTGCCGATTGCACGAACTTCAAATCTCAAGAACTATTCGAAAAGCACGGATTTCGAACAGTTGTAAGTGTCGACTACGATAGTTACAGGTATGGTGTTATGTTTCCTTTTAAAAGCATTCGTGGGACGAACGACGTCAAGCGCATGGTTCTCGAGTTGTAGGTCATTCGATTTCGATGGCCGTAGCTTGATTTAGCTTTTGAAGTGGTAAAAATCCCGGGAGCGTTTTTGTCGATATATATTTATATCGACAAAAGTGACATTCTTCGTTATTTCGATATTGTGTCTAAGCGTTCCTATCAAGGAAAAGCACCCCAGGGAGCGATCTCGAGCCTTTCACCGTCGCAAGAACGGGCCGTTCGAAAGCTACGGAACCTGCGCCACCGTAAGGCCTGGATGCATCGCGCACGTACATGGCGTAGGAGCGAACCCCGGGAAGAATCTGTTTCAGACACTCCGTTATGACGAGCTTGTTAATCTTGGCGAGGGACGCGGCGAAGTTTGACGGGTCGTACGTGGAGTCCTGGACGTAGATGCCAGTCATTATCTCTACGAGCACCGTCTCGTCCTGAGGGCCTATGTTAAACCCAGTATACCGCTTCGTCTCGCTGACGAGTGTTTTTTGGATAAACTCAATGTTCTTTCTGGAGAAGAACGTGGTGTTGAACTTTTCAGGGAGCTCTTTAATGACGCGGAGCGCGGCGGTCACCGTGGGTTCGAGGTCGTACTGTGTAGAGAAACTCCCGGACACGCGGTACGGGTCAGTTGTGGGAAAGGACAGATTTACCTCCTTCTGAATAAACTGCATTTAATATCATCAAATATTATTCTCGTGGCAAATCCCCGTAAAGTATGAGTAAATTAAATGTATTTAATAGATATGATAAGATAGGATGTCGTTGACACAGCTTATCGCAAGTTCTCCTGCTGATTCGTTTATATACGGAGAACCAAACACATCGCCTTTCAGGGCGCGGTTTGCGGCGTCCACCCCGTTCGCCACAGAAGTAATTCCCATGGACTTTACCTCGTATTCTACGCCCGGCAGGGGGTCGATAACGGTTCCCCGCAAGGCAGATATGCTCATGGGCGTGTTCATATCTACTCAATTAAAGCTATCTACTTTCAGCTCTACTTTCTTCCCTATAGAAAACCTTGTAAAAAACGTGAAATTATATATCGGGGGGCAGCTTATAGAGACCTACGATAACAACTGGTTGCGGCTGAGGAATACCATACTCACGGACAATAGCGAAAAAGACTCCGTATACGCGATGGAAAACTTCAGCTCTACCGACCCCTCTGGAATGGTACGGACGCTGTGGCTCAAGCTGCCCTTCTGGTTTAACAACGTGTCTAAAGCCCTCCCCCTGATAGCCCTCCAGTATCACGACGTGAGGCTGGACTTTGAGTTCGCGGACCCCGCGTCTATCCCTGGCATAAACTCTTCATTTACGCCCGTGCTCGCCGCATGGGGCGAGTATGCTTACCTCTCCTCTCCAGAGAGAAGGTGGTTTGCGAAAACCCCCCACGTGTATATGATAGACCAGACCCAGACGCACAACTTTCCTGCTGTCATTTCAACGTCAACGAGCGCGTCTACTAGCTATACCATCCCCTTCAACCTGCCGGTTCGCTACCTTTTCTGGGTTTTCAGGAACGAAAATTATTTCGGGGTTTACACGGCGGACGGCCATGGGATGAGCTCTAACCAAAACGCGGCGCCGCTGCAGAGCGCCAAGATACAGATAAACGGTATTGACAGGTTTTACGAGCAGATTGGGTCGTATTTTACACTCGTAGAAACAAACAGGACGATGAACACGACTCCGGCCCCAGGCATGTATACCTACTTCTTCTCCAAAAACCCCCTCGACGAGAAGACCATCATGGGCACGCTCAACTTCTCGGCACTAGACACCGTGAAGCTCATGGTCACCACAAAGACTGCAAGCCAGCCCACGCTAGCCAGCGTGCTGGACGAGAACACCACACTGGCAACGGCGACAAGCCTGAATGTTTTCACGGTCATAGCGAAGAACGTGAACATTCTCCGCGTCGAAAGCGGTATGGGCGGATTACTGTTCAGCAATTAATTTTAAACATCTTTGTTAACCATCCAGTTTACCGCCGTTGCAAAGTTCTTCAAAACCGGGTCCTTGGCCGTCTTTTGAAGAATGAACGAAAGGCCCCGGACAGTTCGACGGTCCACGAACTTGTCGAGCATCGTTTTTTCCAGAATGACTCGGATGGCGGGCGCGACGTCCGCGGATATGTCGTCCGTCTCCGCGATTATCTTTGCAAGAAGACACACCACTGCATACCTGTTCGTCGCTACCGTGCTTTTTGCCGCCTGCAGAAGTTCCTCCACGATCCCATCGGCGTAGATCTTGGAGTTCACCCGCGAGAACACACTGAGGACTTCGAACTTCTTGTTCTTGATGATCTCCCGGATGCACAACACGAGCGTCTCCTGCTGGATATCGACCGCGCTCACAAACTTCGAGATGCACTCGTAAACGCCTTCTTTGATCGTCCTGTCGATTCGGTCGTTCGCTATCAGCACGTTCACAAACGACTTCCATTGTATGGAAATTGCTTTCGTGAACAGCGACGTCGTGGTGTCGTTGAGATGAGGCGCGATTTCTACAAAGGTCCGCAGCACGTTCACAAAGTGCTCCGTTTCTTTCGCCTCTACAACGCACGTCACGAAGAGCGCCGGGAGGATGTCTTGCTGCTCGAGTATCACCTGGGCCGCGTGTCCGTCAAAGTCGCCGGTATCAATGTCGTCTACGACCGCTTTCCAGAACGCCTGGTCGTTCTTCCGTATTGTCTGCTCTAGGAGTTGCGCGGTATACCGTGGGATGTTCCGCTCCCCTCGCCGTTCGCGCTCCAACTCGAGCAGACCCGATACTTCCGGAACTTCCTTGCATTCTGGGTGGTCTTTCTTCTCGCAGACCCGCCCGTCGAAGATAACCGCGCGGCGCACGTTCACGTTCATGATAATTAAAGTATATCCTCAAAATTATATTATGACCCCGGCACGTCGATATGGAACACGCGGGAGGGATTCCATATCGTCATTCTTTGTATAAAAGCGAGGGGCGTGTATACACTGTAGAAATGGCGAACTTCCGCGAACTGTATGCCGAAGCCGTGTGCGTTTCTAACGCCGCTGAGTCTTTTGCCTCTCTCGTGGACTTCGAGAGCACCCAGCTTTTTGTAGAGAAGGTGCAGAAAGCGCAGGAGTCCCTCGTCGAGCACATCCTGTCCTCTGCCGAGGCAGAAGTCATCTCCGCCGCCGCTGCCGGGATGAAGTATGCGACCATCTTCGACTTCAAAGGGTCCGACCTACACGAAGAGTTCAACATCCTTTTCATGTTGTTCGGAGGAGCGGAGCAAGAGCGCCGTGACCAGCTCGCCCAGTTTGGGTTCTCCGGCTGCTACGAAGAACTGGCGCACCGCGTGGCCCCGTTTTATATCAAACATTCTTGGGACCGGGCGACCAACAACAACTCTATTACGCTTTTCTGGGAATGAAGATCAACCATGCCAACACGGCCACGCTAAATACGACGATGCCAAGTTCTAGACCAATAACTTCATTGCGCTCTTGGAATGTTTCATTTGACAGCAACTGGATCAATGCCCCGCTCATTTACATATACGAAACAAAATACTTGTAAATAGAAACAATCATCTTGCCAAAAGCATCACGCTCTTCAGGAAACAACACGTATGGACAAATTGCTCTGTAACTCTTTCCACGAAACTTGCGAGACAGCATAAAACCAGGTCGTCAGCGCGTATACCCAAGTCAAAACACCCAGAACCCCGTCAGGGACGTTGTAGATCTTTGACACGAAACGGTGGACATAGGACTCGTCCCCGGAACAGCCGCGGATGTGTTTTTCAAGCAGCGTAAGGATACAAGAATCGTCTAAAATTACCCAGTGGATCATTATGATTGGCATGAGAACTACGTAGCTTACTCTTAAATCTTTGTGGAACGGTGCGACGAGGACCCAGAAGAGCACGAGAAGGTGCAGGAATGACACGAAGCAGGACAGCGCGGTCTTCAACATTTTTATATAATCATATTTAAATGTTGACGATTTTTGAGAAAGTTGGATGTCCGCATTGCAAGAGGGCCAGAGCTTTCCTCAGGAAGCATAAGGTCGCGTTCACTACCGTGCGGTGCAAGGACACCGACGAGCTCAAGGAAAAAATCAAGGGAAAGGGACTCAGGGTGCCCCAGACGCTCACCTTCCCGAGGGTGTTCGACGGCAAGAAGCTCGTAGGGGGTGCGGACCAAGTAGAGAAAAAGTTCGCGTAAATTCTCGAAAAAAAAAATGTTGCGTGTATATAACAATGGTGGCCAACAAGAAAACCTTCATCCTGGAAGACGACGCCGGAAAAGCCCTGGGCACTTTCACTGGTGCAACCCCCGGCGTTGCCGCTAAGAAAGCTGCGACTAAGGGTCATAAAAACATCATCCTGCGCCAGACCGGCGAACACGACAAGGTTCGCATTTACAAGGGTGACATCGTCAAGCTGGCGACCCCCAAGGCCGTGATGATTGCTGGCAAGCCCGTGACTATTGCCAAGGAGAGCAAGGCGACCTTTGTCAAGGTGCTGAAGAAAGACAACAAGAAAGACAACAAGCCCAAGGCTTGAAAAAAAAAATATTTGGTTAGTATATAATCATGCCTCCTAAGTCCAAGTATGTCCCTACCGGGAAGAAAGATGCCCTCGGCCGCATCATCTTCAGGGGTCCTCGCGGCGGTCTCGTCGTCCGTGGTCCCAGTGGAAAGAAAATTGCACCAGCAATGGGAAGTAGCACCCGCGCTCGTTCCCCCTCTCGTTTCATGCGTCGTTGATTACAAACGTCGTGTCAATATATTGTCTTTAATTAAAAAAATTTACATTGTCCGTTTTAGAAACTTTCATTGAAGTAGCGTCTAGTGTTTGAATTCCCATACCAATAAGGCTCTTTGCGACGACATTGTTTCGTTTCATCGCAACTTGCTTATCCGAATAGTCCATACCCTTGTTGTCTAGTATCTTCTTGACGTCCCCCTGTTGGATATGCGCGCGGCAATAGCCCCCACTCACCGCAAAGCGCGTGCACGGCTTGTTCGCGTTCGTATGTCCTCTGCACACCTGCCGCTCCACCGACATTGTAGCGTGGCGCTCTACCACGTCGTCCTTGTATTGCTCGACAAGCTTTGTGAAATCGAGGTTGTAGTCCTGGGAAATTCTCAGGAGCACATCGTCTAGACAGTCGCTCGCAATGCTCCGTGCACATTCCTCGAGTTTTACCACCCCGTTGACCGCCGCCGTGAGCGTGTTCAGGAATGAAGAGTTCATTTACAAATAATATTGCCGCGGTACCCTTATATCTACGTTGTCGATATGCTCACTTGGTCTTTTCGCAGAGCTCGATAGCGCTTTCTACCGACTTGGCAAACTGCGCACAGCCCGCAAACTCGAGAGCCCTCTCGCGAACTTTCTTGACGTTCTCGCGCATCGCCGAGATGTCTTCGTCGGTCAGAGAGTCTATGAGTTCCTGCACCCCCTTGCCGGAGACGATGTCGCGCTTTCTCAGGTCGAAGTAAGCCCCGCCTGGCCCCTCGGGGACGATCGCCGCCAATTCGTCAAACATGTTGCCATAATACAGGGGGATGGCGCCCGCGGAAAGAGCGTCGTAGAACTTCTCCGAAACATACCCACTAGCGTCGCAGTTTTCGATGACGAGGTCAAACACGAATTTCTGCTTGTGGTCGACGGACGCCAGGGGGTCCGCGGTCCGGCGGTTGTTGTGACCGAGTTTGACGCGCTTACCGTCGGCCACGGTGCCCCAGTTCATCCCGAATGCCGTGATGTCTTCTTGGCCCACAACGAGCTTTTCGCGAAGCTCGTCAAGACATTTCAGCATCGTGCCGTTTACCGCATACAGCCCTTGCGAAAACAGTTCGGGCCGGCGCTCGAGCACGATGCACACGGAACGGCCGGAACCGTAATTCTCCCGGAGGAGTGCCGCGCGGTCGAGGGGGTCCTCGAGGTCTCCGTGGTGAGTATTGTGTGGCGCGAACACGGTGGGCATCTTGTCTGTGATCGGCTTGAAGTAAGTCATTGCCACGTCAAAATGTTCCTTGAGGAACGCGACGTTCCACTGCCCTTGGTGACGCACGTTTGGACTCTCGAGTGTGTAAACCAGTCGGCGGAGGTCCGTGCGCTTCTTCAGGAATTCTAGGGGGAGGTCCCCGGGGTTGCACAGACTTGCCAGAACCACCGCGTTTTCCGGGATGTTGTTTAGATTAGTGAACCCGTTCAGCAGGTTGAACTTGCCCCCGTTCAGGCCGTCCAGGGCGCGCATCAGCGTCATCTGCCACTCCTCGAGGGCGAACGACCGCTTAGAATACTCTCTGCGCGCCGCCAGGAAGTCGGCGGTCGCCTTGGGGCTAAAGTGGAAAATGTAAATGTCCTGGAACTTCTCGAAGTCGTAGCCGAACACGCGGTTCCCGTGGATGAAAAACTCTGGTTTCACGGAAAGTGACGTAGACCCGAGACGATACCCGAGGAGGTGCTTCCTGATCGCGACATGTGGGGCGCCCTGGAGAAGCGCTTTGCATAGCTCGCGGTCGGGGTTCGGACGGCCCTGGGGGTCGCGGAAGCGGGTATTCCAGATGGGGCCCGCCATGATCGCAAGCTCGCGCTCCATGAAATAACAAGACGTATCAATGAGGTACTCTCCCGGGCCATCAATAGAATGGCATATGCCACCAAGAGATTCGCAATTGTCATCTCCGGTGCGGTTGCCGTTCTCGTCAATAAGATACCGCAGGCAGTAGGCCCACTTACTCTTCGTCTTGATGACTTCGCGCAGCATTTCCGCGTACTGGGTAGGGGACACCAGATTGTCGTCGTCCAGGTATGCAACGTAGTCTGCATCAACGAGGAACGGCAGACTCCCGTAGACGCGGTGGCCACACCATCCGCCAGCCCCTACATTCTTCGGAAGTACGAACTTGACCACGGGGTGCCGGCCCTCGAATTTTGATAACACAAGGTCCGCCTTGGCCTCGTGTTCCTTGCCGTCTACCACAATCCAGTGCTCGATGTTCGGGAGCGTAGACTGTTGCACGGCCTCGATGCAATCTTTCAGAAAACGACCCCCCGTCGTAGGGGTGATTACGGCTACCTTGGGGAGGCGGAGACAGCGTCGATGGTGCTCGAACAGTGGAAACATGACACCGCCCGGGCCCTTTTCGTCTACTTCTACGTCTTTCGCAGGGTCGGCGCGCCCCCACTGCGACGCGTTTCTGCACACGGTCACCTTGGGGTGCTCGAAGGCAATAACGCTCAGAATGCTCTGGTCGTGGCGACAGTCGATGACCTCGCTGTCCTTGCCGGAATCGTTCACCATGTCAAGTTCTAGACACGCGTCAAGATAGTGTTGCACGAACGCCCGAGATTCAGGACAATTCTTGTACACCTGGAAGGCCGCCTCGAGCATGATGCTATCCCCCGTCTGGGGCCCTCCGAGGGAATTCAAGATAGACTTCTTGGTCCATTTCCGAACCCGGTAGTCGTTCTTGGGGTCGCTCCAGTTGCCGAGGCGCTGGAGGAGAATAGGCTTCTTGTCAGTCACGTGTTCGGCGTACGGGGTGATGGGGCGCTCAAACACCGTGGTACTGTCAATGTAAACGACCACGGTGCCATCAGGGTTCTGTGACATGACATTGCGAATGAGGAACGGTTTCCATGCCCACCAGCCATAGCCACGAGAAGACTCGAAATGCGCGGGGTATGTGTCCATAAGCCACTGGATGTCTTTGGGGCCGTATACATAGAACTCGTCAAACTTCCCCGTGGTAAGCGCCGAGTGACGGAGAGCTGCCGCGGACCCGGAAAAGTTTTCAGTTGCGAACGTGATGCCTACGGTGCGCATTTTATCTATTCTGAGAGAATTCTATGCTCTCTTTTACGAGAAAGTGTCAATATACCACAAAAGACATAGAACGATCAAATACAAAAACGTCGATATAAAATAATATCGACGTTTCAGAGTCAGTCGAAAACAGAGTGTGTGAAAGTAAATGAAGACCTCGTTGAATATTATTATGGAAATAATTTTATATACATAGTATAACACATATCAGGAATAATATATGAGTCGTAGAAATGTTGATTGGCGTAGCTCCGTCAAGAGCCGATACGTCAGCTTTACAAGACAGGATAAACTCTCTAGAAAACACCGTGAACATGCTCAAGACGGCGCTCGCAGTGTAAATTCATAATAAAAATATATATTGTAATAATATAAACAATGGGATCCCGCATAGCCCCAGCCATGAGCGACGGAAGGGCTTTTACCAACTACGTGTCCAGCGGTCTGTACAACAACTACCTCGGGTCTGTATTTAAGACCCCTGAAGACACCGAGTATCGCGCGTTCCTGCAGAAGAACGCTCGCGAAGTAGAGAAGAAAGTGAACAAACTTACCGCCTTTTACGTGAAACCCCCCGTGCTCAAGAAGACCAAGCTCACCGTGGTCGGCGACACTGACGCACACATGACGTCCGCCCCCGTTGGCTACAACCAGAAGATTCTCAGTCAGTCGTACAATAACCAGCTCGCGAGGTTCAACACCATCGCTGGTCAGCAGCGCCAGTACAGCGAATATTTGGACTACAACAACGTCTCTTGATAGATTTGAAGTATATTTCTTATAGAATTTACACACCGCCGACGATGTGTAAATTTTTAAAAAATAATAATATGTAATTACAAGAATACATGGCGGGTCTCGAGTTACTATCTATCGCGGCTATCATCGGCTACGGTTTGTATTCCTCCCAAGAGGGCCGTGAGCCACGTGAGGAACGGAATCGTTATCAAAAACTCCAGAGCACAGGCGACGGCGTAAAAGACACTTTTGATGTCCAGCCCACGCAGATGGTGAAGAAATACAGGAAGAAAGCGGCACAACGATGGAAGGAGGCCAAGGATCCGAAAACGTCGGGCATCATAATGCCGAACCAGAGGCCGTCTCAGGTGATGCCGTTCTTCACATCCGGCAAAACGATGAACAACAATCCCGAAATGAATCAGCGGCGGATGGAGTTGTACACCGGCCAAAACCTCGCCGGTTTCAGCGAGTCCGGAACGTATAAACACAAGGTCGAGTCGACCAACCTGTTTGGCATGACTCCCCAGGGACGCGTGACTTCAGGAGGAACCGTGGGAAACGCCCCAGGAGACACCGAACTTCAAAAGGCGCGTTCCATAAACTCTATGACTCACAACAATGTGCTCCCATCGGAACAGCTCCGCGTCGGCCCCGGTCTTGGCGTCGGCCCCGAGGTCGCGGCAACTGGCGGTTTCCAACAGTTTTACCGCCAACTGCCACTCAACGTCAACGAGTACAAACTTACCCAGCTCCCTGGCCGCCTCGTCCCTGGCGCGGCAACGGCCCTATCCGGAGGAAAGGGAGAAGTTCAGCAGGTCGTCAGCGTCAACCACAACCCCGACGCGCTCGTGCTTCCGCTCGACGAACGCCCGCCCCTGCCCACGACTAACGGCGCTATTCTTGCCGCCACGCAATACGGCAGCGAACCGAGGGGTTACTCCGGTCTCAGGCCTTTCGAGAGTGGGTACGAGGGCGTGGCGGATGCCAAGGATGGTGTGTCGGCACCCCAGGGTCGCTACGTTGACGAGACCCGTGGCCGCCCTCGCACTGGCGACGGCCAGACGGACCCCATAATCAACCCGAATGGGACTTCCGTTGCTGGAGGGGCCGCTGGAAGCTATGTCACGAACGCCAACCAGGGGTCTTACACGCTTGATTCACAGCGCGGCCTTATCAACACGTATTTCGTCGCCCCGGCCGGTCCCACGGGTGTCGTTCAGTCCGCGGGAGAAACCAGGCCAGAATATGTCCCAGAGTCGACCATTCGTGAGCAGTATGAGGCGGCGTATTTCACGGGTCCTCCCGGGGCCACTGGAGGTCAGTATGCGGAGCGCATGGACGTCGTCGAGCTGCAGCCAGAGAGCAGGACGTCCAAGCGCACTACGCAGAACATGGGGTACATCCCAGGCGCCGGCAGAGTCAACAACTTCGCCCCCGCCGCCCAAGGGTCCTACGGTCTCAAGAACCACACTTCTGTCGATGTCCTGCAACACACCATCCCGACCCCGGGCCAGGCGCAGACTTTCACCGGCGAGGCCGCCACGGGAGACAACGAACGATTTGGCACGAAGAGTCGTGTCGAAAACCCGTGGGGTACCCCGGGTTCTTTGAACCTGGCCAGCCAACAGCTCGCCGACAACAAGATAAACCGCGACATCTCCAAGCCAACCGCGCTAGAGTTCGACGCGGCCGTGCCAGCGGCGCAGCAACGCTTCCGCCCCGCCCCGTGGGTGTCCAAATCTCCCGCTTCCGTCCTCCCTCTCTGGAAGCAGCAGCAGCAGCTCCAGAAGCAGAAGACCGACAAAAAATAATGCGATAAAGAAGTAGCAGTAATGCTCTCTTCCGGAGGCCCCTGGCACGCGCCTTTGCCTTTCGACCGTCTAAACAATGACGTTCTTCGGAAAATCTATGTAGAATATGTAAAATTACTGAACGAAAAAAGGCTCGATGAGATTTCCGAAGAAATTGCAGATGGTATATCTGGTCTCATAGCAACAACAATGTCGTCCGTCAGCACCAGAGGTTTCTGTCATCGCGGCGTCCGCTCCTCAGAAACGATAACGGGGGTCGTGAGGCCATATGGGATGGGGCGCGTCATAACCGTAGATTTTGGAGACGCGAAGTGCGTGTTCAGACTAAAGCGTGTAGCAGACTCGTATGCGATAACCGACTGGGAATGCAACAAGGCACCAGACGATGGGTTCGTTCATAGGGTGGCGCGCAAGACTGAACTAAAATTTAATTCCGCGCAGGTATCGGTCGACAACAGAAAGCCCTTGAGGCGCTGGGTGCGATTCGAGACGAGAGACAAATTTATCGAAGAGCTCGTTCTTTATACGAACCTCGCCGAAGCCAGGGTGGGGCAAATAGTCGACGGATGAATTTCGTCGGGAAAATGTTTCTTATGGTGTTTTACATTTAATGTTTACATTTAAAATACCATGTTATTGCTTGCACGGCCATCGTTATCAAACGCGCAAATCAGGGCGAACGAAATTACTCCAGCGGTATAACAGAGTTGAGACGCAGCACCGACGACAGCGCAAAAATGCACAGCAACAGAGTATCCTTGGCCACGTTTGTCTTATGCGAAAAATCGTGCTTTTCCGTCATGCATTTATCAATGGCGGCAACTATGGCACTTTCTCCGTCATCATGGTCAATGTCATGGTTAACGACAAGGCCGAGCTTCACGCTACCGGAATCCGTGAATGTGAAAGAGACCGAAACCTGCGGGGTGGAACGCACGAGGTTTGCACCAGCGTAAATAACCGCGTCTAGTAGCTCTTCTACCAGCTCCTTATTGAAGTCCATGTGCTTGTTGTCATCGTGCAGTAGACCATGAGAATAACGCTCCTTCCCGATCTCAAAGCGACGAGCAACGAGCTTGTTCACGAGAGAATCCATCGCTAACAAAACTTTGCTTAAAGCGAGGCCACACTATGATAACCCGGGGGCTGTCAATATACAAGTCGCAGAACGAGCGGGTAGGAATAAGTGAGCATATTGACGCGTGTGTCATATAATAGGTCGTCGTCAAACTACCTCAAAACAAATCTCACAAGAATGAACAAGACGATGCGGATGTCTGTTATCAAGCGCGATGGTTCTTCCGAGCCCGTGTCCTTTGACAAAATCATGACGCGCATCGGACGTCTGTGTTGGGCGGAGAACGCAAAGCCAAGTCACTCTGGGCGGGTGCAGAACGGGCTTGCGGTAGACATTTCTCGTATCGTGGCTAGCATTTGCTCTTCGGTGGTTGACAATATCACCACTGTCCAGCTTGATGACCTCACAGCCGACAAGGCCGCGTCCATGGTCACCAACCACCCAGACTACGGAATTCTCGCCGCCAGAATCGCCGTTTCCAACCTCCACAAACAGACCAGCGACTCGGTGGTAGACACCTACTCTAAGATGTCTTCTATGCTGAGCGACGAGTTCATGGAGGTCGTCCGCGCCCACAAGGAGGAGTTCCAGGCGATGATCAACTACGACCGGGACTACAACTTTGACTACTTCGGGTTCTCTACCATGAAGCGGCTTTACCTGACCAAGGTTGACGGAAAAATCGTGGAGCGCCCCCAGCACACGTATATGCGGGTGGCGATTGCGCTCTGGGGCAGCGATTTCGAAAAGGTGAAGGAGACCTACGACGCGCTATCCGGGCGCAAGTTCACCCACGCGAGCCCGACGCTGTTCAACGCGGGGTTCAAAAACTCCAACCTGGCGAGCTGCTTCCTTGTCCACGTTGACGACTCGCTCTCCAACATTTTCAAGTCGCTCGGCGATGTCGCACAGCTCTCCAAGTTTGGCGGTGGCATTGGCCTGCACATGAGCGATATCCGTGGCCGTGGTTCCAGGATCCACGGGACCAATGGCGATTCCGATGGCATCGTGCCCATGCTGAAGGTCTACGACACGACGTCTGCATACGCGAACCAGGGGGGTCGCCGCAAGGGCTCTTTCGCCGTGTATCTTGAGCCCCACCACCCCGACATCATGGACTTCCTGCTGCTTCGGCGCAACCAGGGCGAGGAGACCCAGCGCGCCCGCAACCTCTTTTACGCCATGTGGCTGAATGACCTATTCATGAAGCGGGTGGAGGCCGACGCAGCATGGTCGCTCTTCGACCCCAAGGAATGCCCCGGCCTCACCGATGCGTTCGGCAAGGACTACGAGGAGCTATATCTTCGATACGAGACCGAGGGGCTTGCAAAGAAAGTAGTCAAGGCGCGCGACGTCTGGAACGCGATGATCATCACCCAGGTCGAGACTGGTATGCCATATGTGCTCAATAAGGACAGCGTGAACGCGAAGAACATGCAGTCCAACGCGGGCACCATCAAGGGCAGCAACCTCTGCGTGGCAGGTGATACCAAGATCCTAACCTCCACAGGGTATCGCACTATCCAAGACCTCGAGGGTCAACAGGTAAAGGTGTGGAATGGTGAGGAGTTTTCTGAAACCATTGTTCACAAGACGGGTATTAATCAGAAGCTTGTGACAGTTTCCATGGATAATGGCGTCGAGCTCCGTTGCACCCCATATCACAAGTTCTACATCGAGACTGGGAGACGTCCTGCCGACAAGTCCCGCCCAATTGAAGTGCGAGCGTGCGATCTTGAAGCGGGTGATCGTATCATCAGGTTTGATCTTCCTACTATCACGCCGCATGGCGAGCAGCACGCTTCTTATAAAGATGCATACACAGCAGGATTTTTCTCCGCAGATGGATATTACGATCACAAGGCTATCCCTTCTTGCACTAACAAAATCAACATCCATCGCGATGACAAGCGCGAAGCACTTTTCAAACGTGCTGATATTATCAGGCAATGGGATGTCGAAAATCGCTCAACGTTCGTGATCCCTGAGCACCACACGAAGTTCAAGGTTCCCATGGACGAATCTATCGAATACAAAGTAAACTGGCTTGCCGGTTTCTTTGACGGGGACGCATGCGTTATTCGCAACAACGGCATCGAGAACATCCAAGTCGTGAGCACGAACAAGGACTTCCTAGTGAACATCCTTCTCATGCTCCAGACGATGGGAATTCATTCTACGGTGACCAAATGTCGAGACGGGGGCAAGTATATGCTGCCCAATGGCCGCGGCGGTCTTGCCGAATACGAGTGCAACTCCATGTTCCGCATGAATGTGGACTCGGAGGGTGTCCGGACACTGTTCTCGCTCGGTTATGAGCCAAGCCGGCTGGTATTCTCTGGATCTCGCAAGCGCCATCATCTTACGAATAAGTTTACTCGAGTCATCTCCGTCGTTGATAATGGCGATGTCGAAGATACTTACTGTTTCAATGAACCGAAGCGCCACATGGGCGTATTCAACGGTATCATTACAGGTCAGTGTGCTGAGATTGTTGAATACACTTCTACGGACGAAGCAGCAGTGTGTGTCATCGGCAGCATCGTCCTCCAGAACTACGTCAAGAATGGTGCCTACGACTTTGAGGACCTCCGAAAGCACGTGAAGATCCTGGCAAAGAACCTGGACAAGAGCATCGACGTCATGTCCTACGCGATCCCCGAGGCACGGACCAGTAACATGCGTCGGCGCCCCATTGGCGTGGGCGTCCAGGGGCTGCAGGACGTGTTCTTCAAGCTGCGCATGCCTTTCGACTCCGACGCTGCCCGCAACCTCAACCGGGAAATCTTCGAGCACATTTACTTCGCGGCGGTGGAGGCCTCTTGCGAACTCGCAGATGAGCACGGGCCCCACCCGACGTTTGAGGGGTCTCCTGCATCTCGCGGCGTCATGCAGTATCACCTCTGGGGCACGGAACCGATCACCAACCTTGACTGGAAAGGGCTCGAGGAACGGATTAAGAAGGGCGTCAGGAATTCGCTAACCACCGCACTGATGCCCACTGCGTCTACCGCGCAGATTTGCGGCTCCGTAGAGGCGATGGAGCCGATTACTTCGAACCTTTACAGCCGCCGCACGCTCGCGGGCGAGTTCCCAGTGGTCAACAGCTACCTGGTGCGCGACCTCATCGAGCGCGGCACTTGGTCCGAGGCCATGAAGAACCAAATCATTGCCAACGGGGGGTCCATCCAGCGCGTCATTGGCATCCACCCGGAGCTCAAGGCAATCTACAAGACTGCGTGGGAACTGTCCATGAAGACCGTCATCGACCTCGCGGCTGACCGCGGCCCATTCGTTGACCAGACGCAGAGTATGAACCTTTTCGCAGCCACGCCATCTATGAAGTCAATGACGTCCATGCTATTCTACGCCTGGAAGAAAGGCCTGAAGACGCTCGTCTATTACTGCCGTTCGAAACCTGCCGCAAACGCCATCGCGGTGACCGTAGACGAATGCATCGCTTGCTCCGCGTAAAACAACTTAAATAGTGTAAACACATACGAGTAAAATGTCTTGCACATTTGTAAAGAAATTTATAGACATCAAGGAAAAGCAGGGGGCGAAAGTATATGCTATAGGCGTCCAGCTCCCGGAGGGATTTAAAGAGTATCCCCGGCTCGTGAACGTCTCTCCGGCGCTCTCTAGGCGGTGTGTCACGAACGAGGCGTTGCAAACTGAAGTTCTGTCTACCAGATATGTCCGTGATTTTCCAGATGATATTGATATTGCCGTCCTCGGCACTCACGAAGACTACTTTGTGGCCCACGTTGGCAGGTTGTTTTCAGAACGCGTGCGTTACGTAGTGTTTCCGAAGAAACTTTACGATAAATATGGCTACGTTTTCAACAAACTGTATTACGAAGACGTGTATGACGACGGTCATTTTATGGTAATGAAGCTCGTAAAATAAATATTTCGTATTTAAAATGAGAAAATTGCCATACTGGAGTATTGCAGCGTTTGCCGTCATCGGTCTCGGTCTCGGTCTCGTCACCGGGAGGATAAATAAGGAGATAAACGTCGAAGTTCATCGCAAGTTCAAGAATGATAACCCGATGGTGACGGGTCTGTCTCTCGCGCTACAGTTCTTCGTGATCATTGGTATTTTGTTCCTTGCTGCCACCTACATTCCTTGGATAACGCCTGATGACCTTGGCGGAGGCGTGGCAAGCTTTGCCATGGGGAACCTGTATTTCACGTGCCAGTTCCACTTTGTTCAAGAGCTCTCCAAGTTTATTGACGGACGTTTTGACGGACTAGAGCGGTATGCTTAAGCACGACGTCCAAACCAACGACCAAGTCTTGCCATAAACGAAGGAGGGTGGGCGTCTTTTGGTACAATTGTCATTGAACTTCTGTATTCTCGCACCGTTTTACATTTTTTTTCCGCAGCGCTTACAGAGGTGAGAACCTGGCGGACGCCTTGTTCAGAGAAAGAGGACTCTTGCTCTTTCCTGCCGCCTTCTTTGGCTGGACAAAGAACGTCAGATACCCGCCCCTCAACATCGTCGTGACCCCCGGCGAGATCCCCGAGAAACACAACGCCAAGTCCATCCAGGAAACGCCCCTCGTGAAGAAGTACTGGTGTACCCCTTGTGCCTCCTATGGAAAGGGGACTGCCGGGAACTCCGTGCTGACGGACCGGTCAAGCCATTCCCTACCCACGCAGGTGAAGTTCTCACAGTTCGGCGACCTGAAGAAGCACCTGTCGGGCAAGTTCTGTGCCTGGCTGATGGGCTACGACGGTGCATATTTGGATTACCTCGTCAAATATGAGTAAATTAGTCACGCACGGTAATACTTTTTATGGTCATGTAAAACGTACATCAAAGCTGATGAAACCTGAAGATTTCTTATGAAGCCTCCAAGCCCCATCAGTCTAAGCATCCTCCGAAACCTTATGATAGCCGTTACATCAAAGCCGATGTTTGGAAATCGTGTGTGTCTCATAAATATATTGTAGTATATTACAATGGGTAACAGCTTTTCTACGGGAGGTACCGGACAATTGTCCTATATTCCGGAATTCAGACGCTCAAAATGCTCCAAGGTTCCAGCATACGCTGACAGACGGGCCTGGGTTCTCAAAGAGCTATACAAAGTGAAAGACCTCAGCGAGTTTCCCCCGCAGAAATATTCGGCCCAGGATGCCGAAGCAGACATAAAAGCATGCGTCGGGGGCTATAGACTCCCGAGCTCCTGGAAGGTGACCTCGGTAAAAAAGATGGAAGACATGAAGGGTCAAGATCTCCGCGCGTACGCTCTTAAGAAGTATCACGGGTACGGACCGAACGAAGTCACTACGAGGACTCTTGCCATTCTTCCATATTCAAAGGAAAACGCTATATCTGACTATAAATATTATAAGAAATATGGCCAACCCTACTTTGTGGTAGATAAGTTGCAGAGCACTGTGAGGAGTAGGGACGGGAAAATATCTCGCGCTCCAGGGCAGAAAGGAACATCACTCGATTACAAATATAATGTATCACAGATGAACAAGAAAGGAAAGTTTGCCGCCAAGAAGAAATACGACGTGACGAAGTACCCTCTCCAGACGATGAAAGACGGCAGCGTCGGGCGTGTAATCCCGTGCAGCGTAGACCCCAGTATGTGCACCCCTGGAATGACGACGTTCGTTTCAAGGAACGTAAGCAACGTTCTGAAACGCGCAGCATTGGTCAACGCCAAATCCAAGAAGCAAGAGCTCAAGATTGCCCAGGCAACGCACTCGAGGAAGATAGCCGCTATCAACAAGAAGATAGCCAACGCACCGCCGGAGCTGAAGCAGAGACTCCAGCAGCAGCGGGAGAGCATGCAGCGCAATTTCAGACTGAAGGTGGCAAAGGCGGAACAGACCGGCAGAATACAAGTCGGAAATTCCAAGTCCGCGGAGTGGAAAAAGAAACGCGCGGACATGGGGCGTCAAAAGCAGGCGAAACAACAGGAGCAAAAAATGCTCAAGAAAAAAGAAGAGGCCGAACGTCGTGCCGCTGTGGAAAAAAAGAGAATAGAAGACGATGCCTTGCGCAAAATTCGTCAGCAGAAGAAACAAAACCGTCCCAGCGCTCAACGGAAAGCAAAGGAGGTCGAGGATAGTGCCCAGCGGAAATCGGCAGACACCTTGAAGAAGCAACAGAGCGCCCAGCGGAAAGCAAAGGAGGTCGAGGACAGGCGGCTGAGCGCCCAGCGGAAATCGGCAGACACCTTGAAGAAGCAACAGAGCGCCCAGCGGAAAGCAAAGGAGGTCGAGGACAGGCGGCTGAGCGCCCAGCGGAAAGCAAAGGAGGCCGAGGACAGGCGGCTGAGCGC
>Ga0315908_10000556_pt1 | contig 29492 bp, 19 predicted proteins | sample LakEriMetagenome_12_FD_203520 | JGI IMG/M metagenome (GOLD analysis project Ga0315908, IMG submission 203520) | Freshwater fungal communities from buoy surface, Lake Erie, Ohio, United States - Buoy 4 MA124 | ecosystem: Environmental > Aquatic > Freshwater > Lake > Lake biofilm | place: USA...
CTATTTATGTTTATAGTTTCTTTTCTTTTAGAATGTGAATTTAGCTGATTTTAAATTATTTTATCATGTTTTATCAACTTCATTTAAAATTATTTTTAATTAATATCTTATTAATGTTAATTTTATTAATTTAATTATTAGCCTATTTATTATGAATATTATTTCAAATTTTATTATTAATTTTAATAATTTCAATATATTTATTTTTTTTGCATTATATTTTTAGATTTTTTAGTAATATATTAAATATTTTAATCATTTAAATTAATTTAATTATTTAGAATTTAATTTTATTAATTTTTATTATTTTAAAAATTTCATTATATTTAAATATCCTCATTATCTTTGGAACTTCAAAATGAATTATTAAGAGATTAATTATTTTTTGGATTTTAATTTATTTCTTATTTATTATTTAAACTTTTATATTCTGATTTAAAAATCAAGTTTTAATTATTTTATAAGTTAATATTTTTATCTAAGTAGTTTAAAATAATAATTACTGTAATTTTAAATAGTATAATCTTAGTTTAAATTATCAAATTAATTTATTTTTGAGAATTTTATTAATTTATCTTATTATTCAAAATTAGGTTAATAAATTTATGAATTTTAAATTTCTTAATCTTCATTGAAATAAATGTAATCTTGGATAAATTTTAATTAATATTAAGTTTCTTAATTTTTATAAATATTATTGTCGTTTTATTAACTTTATAATTCAGAAATATATTCACTTTAATTCAAATTAAGATTAATAGTTTTATTATAATTTTTTTTATATTATAATAAAGAATTTTTTTAGGAATTCAAGTATAATTTGATGATTTAAATAAGAAATTATCAATAGTTAGATGTTTAAGACTGTTGATCTTCTTTGTGAATAAAAGGACATTAAGTTTTAAATTTGCAGTCTTCATTAATACATTCCAAAGATTTATAGACAAAAGGATGATAAAACAATTCCACTAAATTCTTGCAACCATTACTTTCTTCTTTGTTTACCAATTTATCAACATAATTTAAGGTGTTTCTATTATTATCCATTGGTTATCTTCTTTTTTCTTTTTTATTATGATATAATTCACAGTCTAATCTTAAATTTAAAAGTTCTTTTTGAAGCTCTAAAAGTTATTATTTATTATCTATCTAAATTATATAATCATTATTTAAATCATTTTCATATTTTATTATTAAATCTTTTTCAATATTTTGATTTATCTAATCATTTGTTGAGTTTATTTTATTAAATGATTTAATATCATCAAAAAATTTATTTTAATTATTTTAATTTTTTTTTTATGTGAAGTTCTATTAATTAATTTGAAGATATTTTTCTTGAGACTTCTAATAGTAATTACTATCAATGCAACTTAAACATTTTTAGTTTTTGAAGAAATTGAAGTTAGAATGTAAGACTTTGTAAGATAAAAGATTTTCAAGGAAACCTTTATCCATGTTTATATTTTTTAATCTAAGATATTATATTTTTAATTTTCTATATTTATAAATTTTAAGATTAGAATTTTTTAATTACTAATAACAATAAAAAAGATAACTTAATTTAAAAAAATTTTTATCAATCTTAGAAATAATCCTTAATTTAAGATATATAAAATTAATTCAATAAATTTAAATAAAAAATGAGAATTAATAAAATTAAAATTAAAAATATTTTCAATTTTAAATATTGTATATTTAAAATAAATATATTTAATAATATAATATTTTATGTAAAAATAAAACCAGCAAAATTACAATACTATTTTTTAAAATTTTTTATTTGAGGCAAAGAAATAATTTGCATTTAATTATTATTGATTACATTCATTCTATTATATTAATTAACAAATAAAATAAATTAAAAATTTAGATTTTGCATTTTAAAATATTTGTTTTTTTATTGATTTGAAAGCAAAAAAAAATTTAAAAATATAAAAATATAAAATTTTAATAATTTTGATATTTTTATTCAAAAAATCTAATTAAAAAAATATTAAATTTTAATTATAAATTATTATTATATTAAGGATAAAATAAAAATAAAATATTCATTATTCTTAAGGAGGAACAACCCAACACTCTTCCTACTTAAGAACATAACCAAGCACTCCAAGATATACATACTCATCATTGAGTTCAAATACTTTGGAAGCAATTAGATGTTTCTTGACAAACTCATCAGTAGAATGACTCAAATAAGCAATATTCGTATTAGGAATGATTCTAAAATCCTCCTAATTAGTAGTATAATAAATTTTATTCCTATCCTTATTATAATATTTGTGAACTGCTAAAGTGTAATCTCCAATCTCATTAGGTAAGACATACCCTATAATTCCCAAATATTACCACATTCCATAGCCGAACTTCTTAATATGATACTGATTAATTTCATCAATATCAGTAGTATAATAATGATACTTATAAAACTTATGATAATAACTCATAATTGGCAAAGATCCGAAAAAGTAACTTTTAAAGACTTTTCCGACATTGCAAGTAGTATAAAATTAACTCAAATCCTTTTTATCAACTTTACTAAAAACAGTGAAAGCATTGTAATTCTAAGGATCTAATAACCAGAGGAAATCTGCAACTTTGAAATCCATGAATTGGTATAATGAAAAGTGATTATGAGGATTAAGGAAATAAGAAGTAGGGTCTGTTAAATATAATTTAATGTGTTATAATCTCTGTCTAGTTTTAATAGATATTTAGGTGATTGCTTTCTTGATGCTGTCAATTTTATCATCGAAAGTGAAATCTGGTTCATTTTTTACATTGTAAAAGTTCTGTATGTAGTCATGAATGGAAATATAAAATTCAGGGTCAAACTATTGAATTGAAGAAGTGTTGAAATAGTTGACTGTAAATTCTATAATTTGATTTAGGATTTAATACTTGATTTCCTTTTTCTTTAGTTCTGGCAATTTGTTTGCTAACATCATTATATAGTCACAGTCGAAATAGTATTAAGCAACTGCCTTCACACTTTCTTCATTATATTCTAGTTAGTTCGAATGTGGTTTTTGCTTTATTATTTTTTGTAAAAAGTAATTATTTGATATCTATGTTATTTTGTGTTAATTAGGCTATAAAATGCTCAATATATGGTTCAACTCACTTGCCAGAACTATTTAGTATTTTCTCAAATTTATATTATATATGTACAAATATTTATAAAATATTTATATTTACTTTCACTATTTTGATTATAATTAAGGCTAAATCTATTTTCAATATTCAGATTTTTAAAAAATGTATAAATTTCATCTTCTTTAACTTCTTAAGTTTAATTAAGTTGAACTTATTAACTATTTTATTTTAATTTTGTGTTTCCTTTGGGACTATCTGTTTTAACTTTTTCTACTTCTAAAATATCTAATAACTTGCCTAAATGAGATGTTAATTCATCTTCAAAATGTGAATAAGTATCATTTATATTCAAACTAAGTATTGTTTTGACATCCTTTACACCTATATTTTCAACTACTTCTGTATGAAGTTTTCTTTGTTTTCTTAATTCATCCTATTTTTTTATTTCTATTGCTTTTAATATTTATTCTTATGGACTATCATCTAAAACTATTTTAATATTTGATTCTTTAAATCTATTATTGGGATTATTCTATTAGAGTTTTAAATATTTTTTATCTTCTTCATCTTATTATTATTATAATTATAATTAATATTAATCTAATTATTATTTTTAATCCTATTATTCTTAATTTAATAATTGTTATTAGTTAGTTAAAATTATTTTTCTACTAGTATATTTTTTGTCATTTTTAATATTTTTTTTATTTAATTATATATTTCCTAAACTGGAAATATCTTCATCTAGCTTTCTTTTTATTAAAGTCAATCCCAAATCTTCGTCTTTATCTTCCTGTTCAATTTTTTTTTATATAATTTTTTATATTTAGTTGTTATTCTAAATAAAAATTTGCTATTATAATTAATTTTCCTATTTTATTTCTGGTATAAATATCTTATCAGATAATTCTTTTAAATGATTTTGTAATTCTAATAATAATTATTGATTATTACTTAAAGAAAAATCTTAACTTAAAAAAGTTTCTTACTCTTAATTTGAATAGATTATTTAAATAATAATAAATACAAATAATAAAAACGACATTATAGTTATAATAAATATAAATCATAATAATTAATATTAATATTATTAATAATTATAAATAAATTAATATCATAATCCTTAAGAATCTTCTTCAAAGTTAGTTAAATCATAAAACTAACTATATTTATTCAAATGTTATTTCAATTCTGAATACTGCTCTTTCAAATTTTGAGTAGGAATATCATAAACATCGGTAAAAAGTTCCCTTGGAGATGGATACTTTACTGTTGCTGAATCTTTTAATGCTAAAATAATAAAAAAATAATGATAATAAGTAATGTTAATAATACCTTATATAGCTTGATTCCTATAGGTTTTTCTTAGATTAAGATCATATTATTGATCCATATCTCTGAGACGATACTTTTTTAAATAGAGTCCTAACCTATTAATGGGATTATTTTATTGCTTCCATTGATCCAACTCGGATTGATTTCTATATAAAACGCTGTGATCACTGGTGCTGTGATCTCCAACTCTATAGGTGATGAATTCAATAAAGAAAGGTTATTGATTCTTTATAATATAATCTCTTGCATATTAGACTCCCTTATAAACTGCAAGAGCATCATTACCATCAATTCTTAAAGTATTTATGCCATAAGAAGGAGCTCTTCCTGCAATATGATCTCCTCTGTATTAATCTTTTATTGGAGTTGATATTGCATATTTGTTGTTACGACACATAAAAAGCGTTTAACAACTTAGAGTAGCTGCAAAATTTAGTGCTGCATGGAAATCTCCCTCACTTGCAGTACCTTCTCCGAAGTAAGTTGCAGCTATTTAGTCAAGGTTCTATATTCTATAATGAGAATGATATATTTATTATAAGATTTAAATATATATATATGAATTATAAGTATGTTTGTATGTATTAAATACCTATAAGAGTATCCAGCCCCACTAGCCTAAGGTAATTAGGTAGCCAATGGACTAGAAACAGTGAATGAATTAAGTTATCTGCTTCCATAGTGGACAGCCATTTGTCTACCTTTGGCAGGATCATGACTATTTCCTGTACATTAATCTAGCATCTACTTAAGAGAATAGCCTCTCCACATTAAGGCTCCTTATTCTCTGTATTAAGGAAATAAAGCATCTTTCATCTCCAAAGCAGCAGCACTTGCTACAACTGCTGCTTCTTCTCCATGAGATGTCATGTAGAATGATATTTTCCCTTATCTCTATGCCATATACAATAATGAGTCTGTTTCTTCTACTTTTATCATCATTTCAAATATCTTATTCAGTTTCTCACCATCTATAGACTTGCATTCTTTCTCGTTTATACTGTTCCCTTCTAAGTCTATTAGTCGAAATGTCTTTAGTTTCTTGTGCAGTTTTGTAGTTTTTATTTCGTTTGAATATTCTTCCTCTTTTTCCTAATCTTATTTTTATTTATTTATTAATGGACAAGAAGAGCTAAACAGACTAGTTTAAATCTATCTATTCCAATTAATCAATCTTGTCAATCGTCTTAATTTTAACATAATTAATTATATTAATTTTATTTTTTATTAAAATTATAATAATTATTATATTATATTTATTTTTCATTTTAATTATTCTATATCCTTAACTAAATTTTACACTTGAGATTATATTATATGATCGATTGCTTGTATTTAATTCATAAAATGAGTAAGATTATTTTTATTTGTCTATTTGTATTAATATACAGTTTAAGTTATAGTATTATTAAATATATCTCCAATCACTTTCAGTTTTTAGATTTTTATTTCAAACAATTTATTTTTTTCTTAATCAATTGTTTAAAATTTCTGAAAAGTTTGACTATATTCTCTTTGTAAATCATCAATATGAAGTTTAAAATTATTGAGCTATTATGCTTAATTATTCAACATATTAATGTTGAAGATATCATTAAACTCCTTATCAAGACCTTCTACACTCCCAATCTTATTAAATTCTTCAATTAATTTAGCTTCTATTTTTTAAGTTATTGATTAAAACTTAAGCACTTATTCTTTATAGATAGTTTCCATAGTTTATCTTAACTCGATATTAAATTTATCTTAAAGAAAGAGTATTTCCTATTTGATTTTTTCGACAGAAAATCCTTTGTTATTATAAATAACTTGATGAAGCTTTTCATAAGCCTTTGCATCATTGGAATTCAAGATATTTTTTATCTATTTGAGCTCTCTTTTATAAACTAAATAGAAATTGACATGCTTGTCATGATGATGAATGTGGTTTTTAGTAGCGCATATTTAGCACATTAATTGGTTCTCAAGATAACAAAATCCGTACAAGTTCTCTAAAGGATGTTACATACATTTTCTAACACAAACTTAGTATTATTACATAATTTATATTATTATACTTATTTTATTATTATTATTATTATCATATTTATAAATGATCATGAACAACATCATTATTTAGCTTCCTTGTTTTGTTATTTTTTGTGTTGTTCTCTGATGGTGTTCTCCTCCCAAGAGAAGAATCCCTTCAAGTCTCCTAAAATAATAGCGCAAAACAAAGCACTTAAAGTGCAAGCAGGTACCAAGAAAAGCAAAGCTGGTTGAGGATGGTTCCAGAGAATCATTACTGCAAAAGTTGTTAGAATACCCACGATGTATCCGATAAAACAAAAAATGAAGTAAGGAGTCTGGATGTTCTTCACATTCAATTTAGTGCTATTATCATCATAATATTATTTTTAATATATCAAAATAATTAATACAATCATAATATCAAATGTATATGATATTAATATGATTATTATGAATATGATGATGCATGTGTATGATAATGTATATATATGATATTATATGTGTATAATTATGTATAAGATAATTTACTTCCTGTCTATATCATACTTGAGACAAACAGCTACAAAAATTCCGGGAATAACAATATCTCCTAATCCCAACATACTAAACTTAGTAGGATCATTAATAAAATCTAAAGGGAAGAGTAACTTAATAGGAGCATCTATATTTTTAGCTACAGTTACCATAACATCAGTGCCATAAACCCAAAATATATCATAAAAGAAGAGACCCCATAAGAGGATGAATCCAACCTTAAAATTAGGCAAAACTAATTATTCGATTCCAGTAATAGAAAAGATAATACCAAATAGATTGTTTAAAAGATAGTTTTTAGAGACAAAATAGAAAGCAGATGGTATAATAGAAATTAAGAAGGTTATGATTCTTAATTGAGTAACTTCGAACTTAACAATATGAATAAATGGGAATTTGATGTTTTTGTTGATAAGGTATTTATGCTTGATGTGTTGTAGAGAAGTGGGAGTGAAGTGGGTTTCAAGGACGTTGATGAGACAGAGTTGACCAAGGAAGGTGAAATATATTGAGAGAAGAGTTGAGAGGATGTCTTTATTAAAGTACTTACTAAGTAGGTAGAGGGAGAATAGCACAAATGAGCCATATACTGGGAACATAGCTGCATCCTTCTAAGTCATCACTTCGTCACCCTCCTCTGGGTCCATCCTCTTTAACATCTTTTTCTCTTCCCTCTTTACTTATTAAATCTTACATGATAGCACTGCTCCTATCAATACACATGCTACACTGCTCAATCCCAGTTAAATTGATATTGATACTTAAAACCAAACTGTTATTATGTTTATCACCACTAGACACAGGCAACCTAATTTTGTCGCCTAACTGTAAACTAACTAATATGTCATTAATATATATTATATCCTTTATTATCATATACGTGGTATTATATTTAATTTATTTATATTTTTATTTTAAGCCACTCATTAACTCTTTTTTTTCTATTTATAACCTTCGATTCTTAATTTTTTATCTTTTCTCTAAAGCACCTCCATTTCCTCTTTAAGTTTCTAACTTTCATCTAATTTACCCATTTTAAATTTCAGCAACTAAAATTGAGAATAAAGAATAAATTTTTACATCGAATCTATAAAGAGAATTAGAAGGTAATACATTTTTGTCGTATTCAACTTTATAAGGCCTATCAATTTCGACATCCCAATATCTTTTTTCATCAAAATCAATATATTGACTCCACACTCCAGTCAAAGTGCTCATGCTTTTAATGACATCTGTTTTCATATCTATTTTAAATTTATGAGGTTCGCTTTAATTATCATTAATATAAATTATTACTCTGACTTCATCAAGTTCTCTATTATTTAATATTTTACTTGGTAGATGCCTCCATGAATCTAATCAAGAAAATAAGATTATTTAGAAAAAAAGCCTTAAGTGAGTCCCTTTTCAGTATAAATAAGCTAAAATTTATGAATAATAGTACTTCCAACAATAGAGAATTGTTATGATCAATGAGATAAGACTTATGTGTATAATTAAAAGTTCTTTCACCAAATGCAGTATTATGTATAACAAAATTAGGGGACAAGAAGGTAAAAGCGTGATTATATTTATGAAATTTGAAATACATTTTACCCTAATTATTACAATTGAGACTGTTAATTCCTAGACTGACCATTGGAATGCAATTACCGTAGAAAGTATAGTTGTTTGCGGGTATATAATGATAAGTTATGGGAGGATGATGACTAACCTACTCAAGGTAAACTGGTACTCCATTAATATGACATTGAAAGGTTTCACCAAGGATGGGATTGAAGGGTTTATCTTGTTACATATTAAGCAGGTTATAAGATAAAAAGTATGCACATACATATTTCATAGCTTCGGATGCAGTCTCTTCATTAGAAGCAGCTTCCAATAGTTCCAATGGAGATAGGTTAATTGCATGTCGTTCTAAGTAAGATACGCCTTAGAATACTGTTACTGGTAAACTGACATTCATGAGCCCCTATCATTAGATTATATGATTAATTTATATTACCTTCCCTGCCAGAATGTTACTGCCCATTTTTTTTAACATAAACGATAACACTTCTCTCTATCTCTTCATAAGATCTTCATTGATAAAAATCATTCCACCTTTTTTTTCATTTCGAATATACTCTTTTTGATAAGCATAATGACCATATTCCTCACTACTCTCTAACCTCAACTCACTTAACCCTTTGATTTCTTCCATCATATACTCACAATTTACTGCTAACTCACACATCTTCTCACTCTTACTCCATTCATAAAATAACTCTAATTATTGATTCTCTATTTTCTCATAAAACAAATCTTTTCTCTCAAACTATTTTTTTTCTTCCTCATCCTTTATCATTATTATTATTTTATCCTAATAACTATGCTTTTCTGATTGTATTGTTTATGTTTTTATATGTTTCTGTCCTAATTCTATATCCATATTTCTGTTTGTACTTTTTTTTTCATTCAAGTATTAATTTGTTTTGATGTTATTGATGTTTTGAATTTTGAGTAAATCTATATCGTTGAATTCTATGATGGGTTGATTTTCAGCAAAAGAAATATATAAATTAGGTTACTTCTACTTTTAGTACTTCAAGACCAAATAATGATAATTTAGGAAGTATTTGAATAGAAACTAATTGGTGGGTTTATATTGATTGAGATCATCTAATGTGTAATGAAAATCATGAATCAAAAAAGTAGAGAACTTGTTATGGTTGTTGGTAGTAATGTAAATATTGGATGTTTCGATAAGAATCTAAGTAGAGTTAGAGATAGAGAAATCTTAGAGATTCTGATAATATATATCATTTTTTATAGTTTTGCTGATAATGAAGTAAATTTATCCGACTTTGCAAAAGGACTACATATAACTCAACTAATATCTATGTTAAATTAAGTTTGCACTACTACTGCTCTCCTCTAGAATCTTCTATACAAAACTTGTTTGCTCATATTGCAACAATGGAATCTGCTCAAAATTTTTGCAGTTTTAATCCCAATCCTTCTTCTCTCCAAAATCCTTTAAACACTCAAACAGCACTTGTTTGTCCAAATTGCATCTCAGACTAACTCTTAATTTTTTACCATTTTAGTGTTATTCAATTAACATCCACATATTATCATCTTCTACTACTTAAATTTATTCGTAATCAAGGTTCTTTTTCTAGCTAAATTAAATGAAGTTTTTTTGATCTGCTCTTGTTGATATAACTTCATCTATTTATTCTTTTAGAATTCAGGGTAATTTTATCTTTTTGTATTCTCCAAAATTTGAGTCAATTTATTTTTATCTCTAATAATGAGTATACGGACATTAAACTAGATCTTCGTCAATTAATTCCAAATTTGAACTTACCAACTCCTTATTATTATCTTCTATTTCATTCTATTATTATTATTTTTATTATTAATAACATTATTATTACTATTGGTATTTTTATTGCTATTATTATTATTGCTAATTATCTAATTCAATTTATATATTTTGCTTATTTGACTATTTATTAATCTAGGGTTAAAAATTTCCTTTTATAACCTGTGTTAATAAATTATATAATTTTTAAATATTATTTTAGTCGTTATTTCCTATTTCCAATACATTTTTACCTATATGTTTAGGATTATTTTTAGTTAGCTTAAGAGAGTACTTTTTTCTACTCATTCCCATCATATTTATTTCATAGTGTTCCAAATAAACTGTTTTCTGGTTTTTCACTAAATAGTCGTGTTAATATTACAAATTTTATTAATCTATTTCCTAGACATTAAGTGTTTTTAATTTTTTTAATAAATTTTATTCCTTTTGCTTTCTATTGAATTTAAGAGTTTTTTCTTTGTGATTTATTAAGATAGTATACTCATTCCAGTTTTTGAGTAATTTAGAAAGTTTATAATATTGATCATTGAGATATATAATTTAATCAGACATTGGTTACAGAAATATTGATTATATATTATTGCAAACTATAATAATTTATAATAGAAAAGTAGTAAATAATAATAATAATAATATATAATAATGAGTGTAGAAAAGGAATTGATAGAAATGTGCCCAACATTGAGACCAAGTTGGAAAGAATTTATGAATTTTTCAGAATTTGTAGAGAAAGCAGAAAAGAAATATGGAGGATCTCATGGAATGATAAAGGTAATCCCTCCTGAGAATTACATTGGGACTCGTAAGATGAGTGAAAATGAAATAAATGAAGTAGTATTAAAAGGACCGATTGAATAGAATGTGTATGGACGAGGTGGTATATATGAATTACTTTTAATTCAGAAGAAATCATTGACAATCGGATAGTACAAAAAGAAAGTAGAGTGTTTTGACCACTTAAGTGATAACAAGACTCCTGAAGAAGTAGAAGAACTCTTTTGGAAAAATATCAGTTATTCTCCTCCATTATATGGTGCTGATCTTACAGGCAGTTTTATGAATCCTAATATTCCATGGAATTTATGCTCTCTTGGCTCATTACTTGATCAATGTCTTAATAAACCTATTAGTGGAGTCAATCTTCCATATCTCTATGTTGGAAGTTGGAAAACTATGTTTGGATGGCATAAGGAGGATCAAGATCTTTATTCCATTAATTATCTTCACACTGGAAAACCTAAGTATTAAAAATTCATTCATTATTATTATTCTCTAATTTACTATTTTTATATTATAAATTCTTAATTTTAATTAAAATATAATTTTTAATATTATTATAAAATTGTAATATTTATATGTTAAAATAATTATATTATATTATTATATAATGTTATTATAATAAAATTAACTATTTTATAATTATATAATATTATTATAATATTATAATATGACTATATTATAATATAAATACATTTTTATATAATAAAATTATATATTAATCAAATTATATTATTTATATATTATCATATAATTATTATATAATTTAATTATAAAATTATTTTATGATTGATAAATATAAAATAATGAATTTTAAATTATAAGAATTTAATAAAATGTTAATAATAAATAAAAATATTTGAATAGATTTTGGTATTGTATTCCGAGAGAAGACGAGTTAAAATTAGAGAAAATAGCTAGAAATCACTTCAGAGAAGGATTCCAGAAATGTAATGAGTATATGAGACATAAAATAATAGCAATGAATCCTTATCAATTGAAGAAAATAGATCCTTCAATAAAGATATCGAAAGTGGTGCATTATCCAAATGAATTTGTGATTACTTTTGGAGGTACCTACCATTAAGGATTTAATTGGGGATTCAACATTGCAGAAGCTGTCAATTTTGCTGTTAATCCTTGGCTCGGACTCATTTTCTTAGCCAAAAACTGTAATTGCTAAAAAGATTCAGTTAGAATCAGCATAGAAGATATCTACAATAATCTTAAAAACTGTATTTTTTATTTACATCATCACTTTCATTATTATTATTATTATTAATATTATAGCTTAGTTTGCTAAATCTGAACAATTTAAAATATTTTCAAAAGCTAGATTGAATAAAAATCTTAAACTAATTTATTAATTAATTGAAAATAAGTTCAATAATAAGCTTGAAAAACAAGAAAGCATATATAATAAGAGACATATTTACAGCTTATAAAAAAAATAATCTCCTAAAAAAATATAAAGGCTATCTTTAGAAAAACAAATTATTCTGAGGAGCAGTTCATGTAAAAACTCTTAAGAAAAATAACAGACTCAAGCAAAATCAAAAAAAATAAAGAAAACAGATTTAAAATAAAAGTAAATAATTAAATAAATAATATAAGAAGATATAGTCGAAATAATAAAGACAATTTGGTATATTTAGATAAGTTTTATTGAAATTTTGTATTAAATATTAGTTAATTAAAAAAATAATAAAAATATTCATAATTTAGGAGTATTATAATTAAGAATAGCTTGTACTTAATCCTGAAATAATTTGAGGGAATTTGCTGTTAATTTGGGAAATTTGTGAGCAATAGGAAACTCCATAAGTAAAGGATCTTAATATTTATGAGCGAGATTAATTCTTGTTATAAAAGATTGAATATTACCCTTAATCATAGAGATCATCATGAATTCCGATGAAGTGAATGCTGGGAATGGGGAATAATCCCTTCCATCTTTTGATATTCATATCTTAAAGGAAATACAGGTCCAATATATTATCACATCCTGCACAGTTAATCACTAATCGAGGAAGGTATTTGCTCTCTATTTCCTCTAATAATATCTTCTCAATCAATCCCGCAATCATTCATGTTCCCATCGAAAAACCTAAAAGTGCGTTAGTTTCATGTTTCTATATTTCTTCAACTATGAATTTCAAACATTCATTTATTCTCATCAATACTTCTTATTCTTCTTACATATTATTTGGAAGAAAAGAGAATACATTTTTATTTCGTAACTGAATTATTTTTGAATCATCTTCCATTATTTTTGAAAAATAAGGAGCATCTATAAATATAAATTCAACCTTTAAATGCTTTAAGTTTTATTGCAAATATCTTGTTTAGTAATTCATAAATTCACCGTTCGTATTATAACCATGCAGACACAGAAATTTTAAACTCATTTTTTATATTACTTTTAGTCTTAATTTTTAGCTTTATATACATATTATTACGTAATAATATAGATAAATATATGACGTAAAATTCCTATTTAAAAATATTATTATTATCAATATATATAATATATTATGAAATCAAGAAAAGTAAGTGTAGGGATTAGCAATTTCTTTAATTTGATAAATTACATCTTAAGATAATTAAATTGAATTAATTTAATAGTTCAGTCTGTTGTTTTTTTAGTACAATAAACAAAAATCTTTGACGGCAGCTTTTATTATTTGATTGGCAGAATTATATTAAAAAATTAACACTATTACTTTTTCAGTCCAGCTTTGAATTAGCTTATGACATTTTAGTAAAGAAATTAGTATTAATAATGATTAAATTTCTGATGTTTTCAAATTTTTTTTGTTTTTTATACCTCTTATTATATCTTCATTTTTTTCAATAATAAATTCTAATTCTTCTTAGGTCATTAATTAAAATATTAGACTAATAAATTTAATACACTCATTTATAACAATTTGATTATCATATTTCAAATAGTCATAAACAAAGTCTATTTTTATTTATTTTTATTTTATTTTAATCATATTTTTTATTATAAAATACTTAAATTAGTTTAATAAATTTTACTTTTAAAAAATGGATTATTCTTAAAACTTGTTTGTAATTTAATGAATCAAATTAAATTGATTCAATTAAATTTATTATTTATTAGATTTAATTTGAACTAAAATTTAGTTATGTTATTTTAAGTCTACTTTCTTATAATTTTGTTAGTAAAAATTAATCATCTACTTCTTATGCCTTAAATAATAAAATAAAATAAATACATCAAAATAAATCAAATAGAATATCATAGATTTTAAACTACTAAAAATTGAATCTGAAATAAATTAATATTATGTTATATGGCTAATTAATTATTAATATATGGACTATATTGTTGATTAAATTTTACTACTTTAATCAATCAAAAGACTATTAAGAGAATCAAAAAAAAATTTTATTTATTTATTTTATTGTTAGTAATAATTATATTTTGGAATAAATATGAAATCATTTTCTTAATCAAATTTTAATTCTTTTAAGTGGAAATGAATGGGAGAATTAAATTTATCTAATGTATCTTTTAAAATATTGACTGCTTAATTTATATAATTATAACCATGTTAGTTATCTATAATAATCTTTAAAATATCTGATAATTGATTTTAAATTTAATTTTCACATTTATGTAAATTTTGAAGATGCTTCACAAGTAATAATTTATAAAGTTTTTGTTTATTATTTCCTATTTCTACTTCTAGAATTTTTTCAAAATACTCTTAAAATACTTTATATTCTTTTATATCTTTTTTAATAGTAAATATAAAATGCTTTTAAAAAATAACTTATTTTAATCTTTCATCACAATTAGCTAATAATTAACCTAATAAGCTTCCACACCACTTTTATTATAATTCTATTGTTTTTTTTTATTCTTTATTAATATTTAAATATTTATGGCTCATTACTAAAGCATAAATATAAATTGTAATTAGAATTTGTTTGTCATAACAATCTTTATCTTATAACAACTGCTCTACAATTTAATAAGTGTTTTAATAAAATTAATTTCCAACTATTATGAAAATATATTTTAATAAATTAGTAATCAAATCAAATTTATATTTATAAATTATCATAGGTTTAAAAACTTTTAATCTAATATTTTCTGAAATTAATATATCTATTTTTCCAAAAATGTCTTTGTTAATATTTTGATTTTCAAAAGATTATAAAAATGCATTGATATCAGTTTAATATAGTTATTAAATCAAAGATATACTATTTTTTTAATCTTTTATAAAGTCTAAAATATAGTTAAAATTAAAGTAATATTATTCTTATGAAAACTATGGATTTTTTTCCAATTATTTTATTTATTATTTATGTAAATTTTAACCAACTTTTTAACATCTAATATAAAATTAATCGACTGATTATTTATCTAAAAATTTATATTAATTAAAATGATCTAAAGATATTATTTAATTAGTATTAAATTCAAGTTGTTTTGTTGATCTTTTATATTATAATTTGCAGTTTAGTTTTAAAATCTTTTGAAATGCAGCTCTACAAATTTATCTAATATAAATATGTTCATTAAAAACATTTTGTATTATTAATTTGTGGATTTCTTCTATGCTTTATTTACTTTTTTAATTTACTTAATAAATAAATTTATTATCAAATAAAGGATAATAATAATAATCAATAAGACTTAATAAACTGATAATTATAATTGATTTTTATATCCAATCGTTCTCGTTGTTAATTTTATCTTATTTTTCTATCATTTATATAACAAAATCATCTATTTTTTACACCTAATTATTTATTTTATGATATTCAATACAGCAAAAGTTCATATTTTATATAAATTAAGTAAATATTTTTATTTTTTATTATTTAATAAATTTGTCTTATAATTTGTTTTCTTGAATGATTATACCTATAAACATTGAAATCAAATCAAAATCTTATTCATAAAATCGATTTGTTGTTATTTGATGAACAATTAATTCTAGTACTACAAACATATTTAAAATAAATTTTTAATTTAAATTTAATAAGTCTTCTTTATTTTAATAACTTCCTTATTAAAATAATTAAATTTTATCTTAAATAAATTATAGATGGAATTTTAAATAATTTATTTTTTAATTTTAAGATTATTTTTCATTAATATACAATGAAAAATCCAAACAATTATGATTATTCTAATTTAATTCTTAATTAGGTAAATAAACAAGTATTGATAATATATCTCTTAGATCATCAAATATTTTATGATCAAACAAATGAAAATAATTATAATTTTAAATATTATTTAAATATAAATTGAATTTTCTTTAATATAATAATATAAATACTTTTATATTTTGTAATAAGATAATTATTTTGAATTCTTACTTCCCATACTAACTATTAATGTTTTTGTCATTGATGTTTTCGGTTATAAAAGGGAAAATTTCCAATAAAATTAAATTAATTAATTAATATGAATTTTTAAATATTTAAGAGTTTTTCTATTTTATAGTATATCTGTTTAAACTGCATATTAGAAAATTTGATTTAGTAATTAAAAGTATTCAGTCTAAATTTAATTTAAAAATTCAAGGCAAAAGTACTTACTAAATCTTTAATATCTTTAGTTTTTATTACAATCATTTGATATTTCTTTAGCTCTTAAACGATAAGCACTGTATAGAATTCCTATTGATTTTATATATTTATTAAGTGTTTAAATTTTGCTAGATTTTATTTAAATTTTTTTAGAATCATTCATTAAATCTATTATATATGATGTTTATTTTAAATCTATTTAAAAGTTTTCATTTTTAGTTTCTATTAAAATTTAGTTAACTAAAGGGTCGTAAAATTAAGATTTAATTTCTTTTAGAAAATTTAATTCTTATTTGCTAATATTTTTTTTAATTTTAATCTAATTTTATTAATATTAATTATCATTTTCTTAATTTTGAATTTATTCTTCACTATAATTCATATTATGATAATCTTTTAAATAAATTTAAGTAATTGATTAAATGATAACTTAAAGAATTTAAAAAGATTACTTGAAATTTTTTTTTAATAAGCAAATAATAATAATATAAAATTTTTCTTTATATTCTATTATATATTGACTTGCTTAACTATAAAAATTATAAAATTTTATAATACGATATAATAGAAAATATATAAGAAACATATTTCTTTAATTCTTTTGTTTATAAGTGTTATAACTGATAATTTTTTTAATATTTATCAAATTCTTAATTTTCTTTTATTAAAAATTAAAATTACATATCAATTTCATCCTAATCTTTTTTACCATTATTTTCAAATATAATAAGTTTAGAATAAAGTAAATCAAAAAATCAGGCTAATGTTTTTTATGGATTAATTTATGATAAACCTAACAAAGCATATTAAATAGCATTTTAAGAATCATCTTAATTATCATCATAAATGAATTAATAAATAATATCTGAAACTTGATCAAATTATTTTTCACTAATAAAACTACAAAACAATTAAAAACTATTATAATAGTTTCTAATGAATATATTTTTTTTACTTTCTTTTTTTTTATAAACATAATCAAACAATTTAATATATTTTTTGAAAATTTCAAAAGTAGTTTCTAAAAATTGATTACTTAAAAATTCATTAAAATCTCTTTCTAAATTTTTCTAATTTAGTATAATAAGTTTCTAATGACAAGATGGAATAGGAACATAAAAAAATATTATTATCTGCAATTTCAAAATATGTTATATTAGACTAAAATTAGATGAATTCATTAATTCATATGTTTTATTCAATATTTAAACTATATTTTATATCTATCCTTATTCAGCTAAGAATCTAATAATATGTTATAATATTTTAATGCTCATTAATTTTTCAGTTTCTAAGTCTTCAAAATTTATCAATATTTAATCTATTATTTTGTTTAAATAGTATTTAATATCTATTTTCAATACTTAAGTTATTATTTATAATATTATTTTTTAATTATCACAGTAAATATAGTTTAAAAATTGTTTAATACTACAATTTGTGTTTTTAATAAACTCAAGCTAAATTTCTTAACAATCAAATATTTTATCTTTGTTCATTTCAATTAATTTATTTTAATATTCATAATATTTTTAATAATTATCTTAGTTTATAATTAGTTTTTATAATTTTTCAAAGTTTATTAATTGTTCTTTATTAAATTATTTATCATTTTTAAAAATTTGCTCGTTTTCTTCTTCAATTTCACTATCATTATCTTGTTAAATAGTTTTATCCATTAAAGACTAATCATCGTTTTCCTTTATTACTTCAACTAAATTCTAATTGTGTTAATATATTTATGTATCTTATTAAGAAACCTAATTTAAATTTTCAATATTATTAATTATTTTTTATTGATTATAAATATCTAACTTTAATTATAATATATTAATTTAATTTTCTATTTTTTTTTCCTTGGATATTCTGTTATAATATATTCTAACATATAAATAGAAAAACTTAACTAATTCAATAGAATTTTTTTATTGAGACGGATGTAAGTTGCTTTAAATAAATTAAAATACTCTATGATTAAGTTGAATTACTAGAATAATTAAATAATTATACTTTATAATGAATTTTAATGTTATTTTGGTTTAATCAGATTTACCAATATATAAGCGTAGTTATATTATATTTAATTCTAGAAAACAAATTTCATATGAAAATGTCTTTGAATATCTTATATTAAAAATTCTGGTACTTTTTCTAACAGATATTCTACTATATCCTAACATATTTTGTTTAAGAAAAAATTTATATCAACTTTTTTATTGTTGCTAAATTATTAAATTTATTAATTACATTATATTTTTTATGAACCATATATAATAGTACTTGTACTGCTTTTTTGTATTAAGAAATAAACTTTACAAAATTTAATTAATTATTTTATCTTCATCTTCATCTTAAAAATTAAAAAACAATAGCAAATATACCATAGATTAATTATAGTCTATTAATTCTTAAGATATTTTTTTTTCGAATAGTTCGAATATTTTTTAACTGCTATTACCTATAAAATATCTCTTCAATCTCATTAAGAATTTAATTATATCTATACGAAGATTTTTATTATCTCCATAAGTCCTTATTTCATAAATATTCTAATTTGTGAAATAATTGGGGAAAATAAATTTATTAATATAATCCTTAATTATTAACCAATCAATATAAAAATCAGAGTAATTATCAATGAACTTTTTTGTTATTTTTATTACATTTAAATAATCCATATCATTTGGACTTATTTTATCATTAAAAATTATATCTAAATGAAATTTTAACATCTCTTATTTTATAGGCTTCGTAAATCCATAATTTAAATTTATTAAAATTAACTAAGGATATATTTTTTTTGAATAAATTTCTATTTAATTTTTTTCTTTAAATTATTTTATATCTTAATTTAATTTTTCATAAATAAATTAAAAATCTTACTAAAAGTTTTCTCTTTACTCATATTACGATAATTAATATTTTTACAATTAGAATATTTTGTTATTTTAATTTTCTTCTACTAATTAATTTTCAGTGATAATCATTTTATGATCAGAATATTTTATAATATTGAGCAGTTATCTGTAAATATTTTATCTCTTATAATTATTAAAAAGAATATATAATAATTTAATGAATATTAAAAAATATAAATATAATTTTTATAATTAACTGATATAAAAATATTAGTATAATAATTTAAAATGTAAATTTAAAATTATATATTAAATAGTTAATATAATAAAATAATAATAATAATAAAAGAGTAAAGATAATTAATGAAAGTAAGATTATTGATAATTTTAATGATAATATTAAAATTTACAAATAACTAAATAACTATTGAAAGTGGTCCTGATTACTTCAAAAGTCAATTCAATTATTCAATAGATTACATTGGGAGTATGAATGTATAGTAAGAACAAGAAAAGATAAACGGAAACTTAACAATTAGCAACCCCAATGACGGCTGTGATTATTAAAAAAAAGACTCAGATAGTTATCAGAAAATAAGCTACAAATACAAATACATCCTAATAGTATAAAGAGGAAATTGTACTTATAATACGAAATGTAAATATGCTTAAAGATAAGGTTACAATGCAATAATAATAATTAATAATGAATAAATGTTTGAAAATGACGATACAGAACCGTTCAAACACATCAACATTCCTGTACTAATAATAGACAAAGAGTAAGGTGATAAGATATTAAAGGTCCATTAATTTAGATAGAACTTTATTAACCATTTCCACAAAAACCATAATGATTCTCATTACCAAACATTTATTCAGAGTATCATCATATCAATTCAGTTTTAAAAAATTTAAGTAGACACTCATTAGAAAAACCATTTTTATTTTACAACAAACTCACCTCTTAATAATTACTAAGAATACCTTTAGAAGTTGAGCAATATGGGTGTTAACTTATAACCCATATTTTTATTTGACTAAAATTAACAATTAACATATAATTTAGATTCATCTATTTCAAATTTTCTTTATACTTTCAATATTATTTAATAATGTCTCTATAAATAAGATAAAATTAAATGGGCTGATTATATTTAGATGTTTAATTTAGTATGTGTTAATAATTTATAATCTTGTGCTAAATAACTTTTAAACTAACTTTAAATCAATTTTAACCAGCTTAATTAATGTTATAATATGCAAAATTTAAATAAAGATAAATCTAACCAAATAAAATATCAAAAAATCAATTATCAAAAACAGTATTTGCCATTAATTAATTTAGAAAATTAAATATTTGATATTAGTTTTTAAGATTAAGAAATTAAAAAATTTTTATGCAAAAATATAAACTATTAATCCATATGTAGTTCCCAATTAAATAGATCAAAATATATAAGAGAAAGCATATTTATTAGTTTTATACTTAGTATTAAAAATATTTTATTTGGAATATTTATTATGTTAACAATAATATTTATTTATAAAAAAAATTAATAAAAAAAAATAAACATGCTTGAATACGATTAAAAAATCAAATTTGAGTAGAATGAATATAGAAAAAAATTAATCGGATTTAGAAATAATCCTGATTAATTTTAATATTGATTTAAATATATTCAAAGCTATTTTCAATAAAAGTACCAAAATAATTTATTTTTTTAATTTTCATAATATATTTAACAAATACATTATTAATTATTATTTTTATTAATTATTATATCATTTTATAATTTGATTATATTTTTACTTTACAATTGATATTTTAATTAATGAATAAAAAAAGCCAGAATAAATTCGATTTAATTGTTAATAAAAAGGAGGAATAATTATAATTTATATAAAAATAAACTTAAATAAACTAATAATTATTAGATATTAATAATTAATAAAAAGAACTTATAGACTTTTAACTAAAAAAATATGATTAATTGGAATAAAAATAAAAATAAAATGAAAATTAACTAAAAGAAATGGATAAAATTTTAGAATAACTTTGATTAAAACTGAATTTGAGTTAATAAGTTTAAAATTACATGAAGGAAATAAATGATAAATACAAGTATTTATAATATATATAAATAAAAATAAAGTGTGAAGGATATAGAAAGTTTTTAAAAAAATAAAATTCAATTTTTTGATAAAATAGAATCAAATTATGGTGAAGCAATATACCCTATAATGCAATATACAAGTGATAAAAAGTTTGATAATAAATTTTGGAAATTAGATAATAGAAAACTATTAAAAAACAAAGAATTTAATAAATTGGAGTTTAAGAAAAATAAAGTATTTGAATCTTACTGTTAAAAGTTTTAATACATAATATTAGAAAGGGTCATGACAGATGGAAGTGTAAAATGGGTTAAATTAAAGAAAGAGAATGAACTTTCATTATCAGAATTGATGTAATATGATATTTACAACAAATTAGAATACATATCAGGACTGAACAGCAATGAAATTATTGAAGATTACAGCAGTTATTTTTCAATGAATTACGATTTTAAATGGTATTTGAATGGCACTCATCGATTGGGAGTGGACTGTCAAGTTGTTTAAAATAATACTAGTGTCCTTTTAGACACCTTTTTGTTTCATGGTTTTGTAATTGGATCTGCTATTGAGGGATATTTGGTTACAACAGATTTCGGAATCGGTTCAAGGAAAAAGTTTAAGGAAAATTAATTCAGAATTAATATATATGGAACTAATTTGTGACATTATAATCATTTACTTTTTTATCTATTTTACTATTTTTATTCTTATTGATTTTATCTTTTTAAAGCTCAGTATAGTTTATAAATTTTAATCTAATTCAAAATATTTTAGAGCCGTATTAGCTCAGTTGGTAGAGCATTTGTTTCGTAAACAAAAGGCCGTCGGATCGATGCCGACATGCGGCAATTTTTTTTATATTTTTATAATCAAATTATTTTTATTATATTTTATAATTAAATTTTGTTTATTTTTATTATTTTATCAATTATTTAAACAAAATACAAAATTTATTTATTAATTATTTTATTTAAGTTAAGATTTACTAAAAATTAATTATATTTAAGATATTTTACATATAATTATTAAAATATATAAAAAAAACAAATTCTATAGAAATGAATTTTTTAAAATTGATTAATTGATTAATAATATCGAGTCTTTAAAATTAAAATAAATTTATCATTTTTATATATATTATAATAATAATATCAATTAAAGTATTAATATATAATAAATAAAAATTGAATTATTTAGTAATTATAAATATAAAATACTAAAATAAAGATATGATAGATATTTCTTGGCTTATATCTTCATCACGAATAAAATAAATAAAAGCAAAAAATGATTAATTATGGGTTGATGTTTAGACAATACTTGTAGTGCCATTTTTTTTGATTGGATTTTATAAATGGCTTTACTGTAATATGACTTAAGGCAAATAAAGGGAACACAAAATAGATAAAATATTATATGTATTTTTTCATTTCACTTTTTACTATTACGTTTCTGATGCAATTTTTTATTTGACTGATGGCAATTAATGGAATGAGTGTAGATATTCTTACTTCTTTCATCATTTAGTAAGTTTCAGTGCAACTCCCTCCTTTATAGAATTTACTAATTATCCTTACTTTATGTACTTTCCTGTTGCAATGCATGCTGTACTTATGATATTTCCTTTGCACACTTTTCTCAACTATATTTATCTCTTTTTTGTAATCAATTTAAACATTAATATTCATCGATCTATTTTTAATAATTTAAAGCTTATCAATATTTTAAGAATACTTTTCTATATTTTTTACATACCAATTATTTTATTATGGGCTTTTGGTTGTAAAAATACTTTTCAGGAATGATTATTTTATTTGAAAATTATTTAATTTATATTTATAATTATATATATATTCAATCTTCTTATTTTTAATTTATTTTCTTTTATTTTTCTATTACATATTTGTTATATGAATTATAATTATCGCTTGAAATGTATTTATTTCCTAAAAATATTATTATAATATTACTTTAGAATTATTGTCTTTCTGTATAAATATTAAAATTTTTATATTCTATAGTGAAATTTTTTTTTTCATTATTGCTTTCACTTGAATATGTTGTTTATTTACTTATTTTTCTTATTTTCCTTTCAATTTAATTATTAACATCAATATTTTTATCAATATTAAATTTGCTTTCATATATACTAAATTCTTTGTTTTTATTTTCTTATCTATTTTACTTTATTTTTTAGTCTTTTGATCTTGATCTTGATCTACTTTTCTTATAATTTTAATTTATATAATTTAAATTTTTTATTTAATTTTATGGAAAGTTTTTATCTTATTTTTAATTAAAATATTTAAAAGATTTATCATAACCATATTATTTTTCTTTTCTTTTGATATAATTATTCTAATTTACATTTATATTTTTATTTTAATATTAATGGTTTATATTATTTTTATTTTAAATATTTAATTATTTATTATAGTTTTTTTATTTTTCCTTTTTATCTCTTTTATCTTTTTCTTTTTTAATTTTTTTATCTTTTTTTTCTTATTTTTTATCATTTCTATTTTTATCTTAACTTGATTTTTCACTAAAAGAAAAATTATCATAGATTTTTAAAGCCTCCATTAAATTTCCATTTTATTAATTAGATTTTATCATATTATTTTCAGAGTTTTAAATAATATTATTTTGTTATTACTATGATTTATTAATATTATATTATTATTATTCTTTAATTCTTTCATCTTAAATTTTATTTTAACTTACATTTAATTAATTTTGAATTGCTAATTCATTTGTTAAAATATTATTCTATTGATTATTAAGAAAATTTTTATGATAATATTAATGATTTCTTGTTTATTAGTCTAAATTTTATTATATAAATTTATCCTCCAGAAATTATTTCTATATTTTTTTTTTTTTAATTATTTCATTGATTTCTTTTAAATTATCATATTTTATTGGCATTTAAGACTTAAAAGTATTCATTAAATTAGAATAACTAGGATTGATTTTAATTCAACACTTATTCGTCTAAGGATGTAGATTAACCTATAATTAATATTTATATATATAATTATATAGATTATATAATATAAAAACTATTAATTATTAATATATAATAAATCAAAAAATATTATTTAATTACTCTCATTAGTATTTGAGATTTTTTATCTTGACTTTAATTCTTAATAATTTTACATAATTTTTCACATGAATTATATTAATCAAAAATAACCAAACAATGATTTTTTTCTTTAATAGTTGCAAAATTTTCAATTCTAAACTAATCAAATTGCCATTACTTCAATTATAAATCTAACTGTTCTTGCTTTATATTAATGGGTAAATTCCTAAAAATACAAGCATACCATTTTGAAGGAGGCTGATTTTAAATATTGTTGAGAATATAAGAAACAAATTGCATTCCAAGAAACTGCTAATGCCTTAACCTATGTTAATCAAAACTAAAATAAAAGAATTAAAGAGCAGTTTCATCTCCAAACTTAATAATAAGGGAATAGTGTCCTTAATAGTAGATAAATGTGGCTTTAGAAATCTTGAATTTATAATCATCCTTCTTAATATTGCTAATCTCATAAAAGACTTACTTGAAATAAGTTTCGACAATTTTTAATGAGTCAATTTTGAGGTTGATATTTTGAATCAACATGTACCTGAGTCCATTCTTAATAGGATCTTTAAACTATCTATAATTAACTCTAGTGGGTAGGATTTACTTAATCTGGAAGAGAGCTGAATCAACAAGTAGAGGAACAAGTTGATGGAAGGCTAAGCTAGAGTTTAAGTGATGTGAAGAGTTAGGATAATGAGGAGCAGAGATAGAATGATGATGATGATGATGAGCAGAATTGATTTAATTAGTTTTAGACTGATTATCTTCATCCTGACTATCCTTAGGACTCTCCTCACCTTAACTTGCAGAGTCGAATAGAGAATAACCTGATTACTACGACTCACTCTTCCTTTCTAAAAATATCTCATTCTTACTCTTTATCTATCTCTCTACACTATGCACCCAAGGGATCGCCATAGAAAACTAATTCTCACAGAATAACTTTAACGTCAATTCCGATAATTGTATCTGTTGCTTTTCTGGTAAGTAGTTTATAAACTTATAGCACTCTTCTTATGTTGCCTAGTATATTCCTTTATCTTCTATTAATGATGATGACGATGATGATGACGATGATACTAATTTCATTTTTATTAGAATCTTGTTTTTTATATTATGACTATCGATTACTAGTATTATAATAACAATAGATATAATGATGATTATGATAAATAATATGATGAAATCAGAATAACAAATCTTGATCTTTGTCATCATCTAAGATATTAGCTGGTTATTTAACATCAAGCCCTTGAGCAGCTAGATACTCAACTTCCTTTTACTTCTGCTAAGCCTCTTCTGCCATTTACTTTCTCTTATTCTCCAAAACTTTTTTAATCCTATACATATCTTCTCTGCTCAGTTCATCCAACTCCTAAATTATGTACTTCTGAATATTTAAAAACTTAGGAATCACTACATGTTCCAAAGCATTAACTCTTCTACTTGTTATTTTAATAACATGATCTAAAGTAACAAATGAACTTTATTTGCTTGCTATTTTTATCATTAAATTCAACAATTCTCTGAATTTTTCTCTGCATTTCTGTATCGATTGTCCTCCTCTATCCATTCCGATCTATGATAAATTCGAGTCACTTTCTTCTAATTCCCTAGCATTCATTATTGGTAACATTACTCCTGCTATGTTTTCTTGTTAAATATCAATTCTGAATGTAGCTCTCTTCACACTCTCTTTCACTTTATCTCTTTAATTTAATTTTCAATTTTTTTTATACTTTTTAAATTATATTTTTATTTTTTTATTTACGAAAATTCTCCTGCACCCCATTATGCTTTCGCTAACATTAAAAGACTTTCACTTGTTTCTTCTCCCATTTTATTTTTAGAGTCTAATAAATCAATCATCACTTATCTGAATTTAGCTTTCAAAGCATCTGCTTTTCTTTTTAATAATTCATGGCCCTTTCTTGCTGATACAGTTTTTGTTTTATAAAGAGCTAAATTCCTAATATATATTATAATATTTACATTCTACTAGGAACAATTTACTAAGACATGTTTATTTTATAAATTTATTTATTATAATAGATAATCAATTATTATTAATAATTAAAAAAAATTATTATATTATTTTATGTAAAAAATTTAATATTATTTATATATTAAGATTAATAAATAGTTGACTAATAAAAAACTTAACAAAGAAATTATATTTTTTAAATATTAGATTTTTTTTTATAAATGTATTATAAAATAATTATATTCAAATAAATTTATATAAAAGTTAAATATTTAAGCTATCTAATTTTAATTTAAGTATAATCATACTGTTTTTATAGCTTTAAAAAATATACAATTATAAGTTAATATTGACATGGTGTTAGGCTGCTAACAATAATTGGTTAATTTAATTTATTGATCCTAAAGATATAAAAAAAAATTTACTTAAATATTAAATTTGTTTTGTTAAATTAAATGTTATAATTCTTCCCAACTTAATTCAATACTAACTTCATTTTGCATTTCTGAATAATGAAATAATAAAGGTCCATAATTTATCCAAATTCCATTAGTTTTTAGTACATTTTTAATTGTTTCTATATATTTGAAAATATTATTAGCAGTATCTAAAAAAAAACAAGTTACAACACAATCAAATTTATTTTTATTTTCTTAATTGTTATAAGATTCTACGAATTCTCCTGCAGCCATAGAAAATTCAAGTTAACTTTCTATATTTATTAATTAAGACGGTAAAACATCTGGGATTTAAATAGCCTAAATTATTTATTTATATTCAAACTTATTTGAAAAATTAGAGATAAATGGATAAATAGTAAATTAATTAATATTTTCTATATTGTTTAATAAATAATTAGAAGTGAATAACATATGATATGAAAATTCGTTGCCTTAAGTATGGTATCCTTCTTTTACTAATTCTAATAATAATCAACCTTATCCAACTCCTGGCACTAAAATTCTAATGGCCTTTTCATGCTTTTAATTGCCAAAATGATTGTTTATATTATCAACAATAAATTGAAAACATTCTTATCTTTCTTGTTGTCCTTCTGAACTCCATTCTCTGAAAAATTATCTAATCGTGCTTCTTATTTTGGATCTATTGTTTTCATTTGTTTAAAATAAATTGGCTGGAACAATGAATATTTTTTAATCTTGATCATATTTTAATCTAAATAAATTCAAACCATAATCATAAACAATTTAACATAAAAATTGATAATTATAAAAGACAGCTTTTCTATAGTCGTTTAACTTGTCTTCTATTTTATATTTCAATTATTTTTTTTATTTTTAAGTTAAAGTATTATAATCTCTTTCCATTCTTTAAATATCTTTCTCACAATCATTTTAATAATTTAAAAATGAAATAACTATTTGAATAAAATGATTTAATTCTTCTTTATCTTTGTACAAATTACTATTTGCATATAGTAATTCTGGATATTAATTATGAGGATGATTTTATTATTCTTTAATTTTTATATAATTATTATTATTTAATTTATAATTTTATTCAAAATTTTTTTAATTATTATCATTTTTAATTTAATTTTAATCTTGAAAAGTTTATTGAAATTAATTTTATAAAAATTCAAGAGATTATATTTTATTAATATCATTATGTTTCGTATTATTATTTAAAATTTAATCTTATACAATTTATTTAATAATTTGATTATTAGACATTGTAATTCAATTATTTTATATTTTTATTAATTATACTATTTTTATTATTCAAATATATATTTAAATTAATATATTATATCAAATATTGAATTTATGAACCATAAACTTTTATGAATAAGGACTTACATATCCTTTTTTATTTTTTGCATTTAATTTTTTATTATTAAGATTAGAATGACTACTAATATTTTGATCTTAACTTAATAAAAAATTAATTTTATTTTGCTTTTTAATATTTTATAAAGTCTTTTTGGAATGAATAGTATCATTAAGATTATTTTTAAGTGGAGGTAGCTTAAAATAAAAAATTTTAAATACAATTTCAAAATCACTATCTTCTGAATTAATATGTTTATTTTTATCTGTAACAATGTTATTTTGCTTGATTTCTGGAAACATTTTATTTTGATTTTTACCTATTAAATTAATATTAACATTTATCATATTATTATTTTTAGAGTTAATATTTATTGTATTTAAAGTTGAGTGATCATTAGGATTAAGTAATGAGCTCTCATTAGAACTTAAATAAATAGAAATAAAAATACTTAAAGTTTTCAGCTCCATTTAATTTACTATACATAGTTCCCCTAAGTAAATACTAAGGGCTATTCATTATTTTCCTTAAGATAAAATTAATAATAATTTTATAAATAATACTCGTATTTTCTATCTTACTCTCTTAAATCCTAAAAATAAGGATGTTTTAATGCTTGCTTAGCAGTGATTCTTTCTTCTGGATTATAAACTAATAATTTATCCAATAATTCTACACAAAGCGGACTAATATTGACTAACATCTAATTGTTAGATAGAGTAAATTACTTAATGAAAACCTGTGCCTTTTTATTCTGGAAAATCTAAATCCATATGAGAAGCATAGGGTTTATACTTTTGAAACAATTCTGGACCAGGAGTGCCCAATACCTAATGGATCTTGTTGATTTGATCTAATTCATTATTGCCAGGAAAGAGAGGAATAAAGGTAAGAAGTTCAAAGAAGACACAACCGATTCCCCATATGTCCATT
>Ga0315908_10000557_pt1 | contig 29432 bp, 34 predicted proteins | sample LakEriMetagenome_12_FD_203520 | JGI IMG/M metagenome (GOLD analysis project Ga0315908, IMG submission 203520) | Freshwater fungal communities from buoy surface, Lake Erie, Ohio, United States - Buoy 4 MA124 | ecosystem: Environmental > Aquatic > Freshwater > Lake > Lake biofilm | place: USA...
GACGACGAAAGGCGACCAGTAATCAGACCGGCTATCAATGCGAAGTCTGGGAGAACTCATGGGTTGCTTATTAAGTCTTCCAGCGAGTCCACGTTCATCAGGCACACCGCGACCTCCGGGTTATTACGCAAGAAGTCCAGGATGCCCGCAGCCACCGTTGACACCACAATCTCCGTGTTGTGATCCTCTAGGGCGGTAATCCCCAGAAGATGGTGCATGAGTTCGTGAAGGAACGTAGCGCACTGCACGCTATTGGGCATCCCCTCACGGAGAAGAATGCGGGATGAGATAACGCACGAGCGACCCATGCCTTCTACGCACCAGTCGTCGGGGTTGTTGAACTGCACGTCGATGTCGTGACCTAGCATTCGGATTGATTTACTCATGGATTTCAGGGAGGTGGATGGTCCAGTTGCGTGATTTTTCTGTGTTTGGGGCGATGACGCGACTGTTGATCTTTGACAGGCGAGCCAGGTAAGTGGCCGCACAATGGGCCAGTGGTAGCAGCCTTTCGGCCTGCCGACGAATATAGTCATCCCCGGAACTCAGCAAGTCCATCCGAATATCTTCGGCTTTCCGTTCCACTGGTTCCGTATTATCGGGAATATTATAGAAGAAGTGCTTATCAATTAAAGATAAAAACGCCTCTTCAGGGGTCGTTTCCGCCACCTTGCTGAGGATAGCCGGGTGAATCCAGGACGAAACTCCGTAGCGCCGGTCAAGACGACTGTCGGGCAGTTGGAACTCGTTGAGCAGCCAGTGCAGATACGCCGGAATCTCTGAATACAGAGTGTTCCAGAACACCTCTTTCTCTTCTGCGGACACCGTTGGCATCGGCATCGTGAACCGCGACGCCCTGACGATGAGGATTTTCCCTCCAATATCGCCGTTGAGCGGTGGCAGAACCATCAGATTCTCCGGTTCGTCGTTGCAGGTCACACTGACGCGGAAGAAAGCCCGCAGGTTGATGGCCTGCTGGAACTTGGCGTTGAAGCTGACCGACTCCGTTCCGACAGCAAACTGCTTGAACTGAGCCCCAAGCGACAGTCTGGACTTCATGTCTGACGGCATGTAGTCATCCTCAATAATGAGATGCTCAGCTCCGAGCATATCACCGTTGAACGAGGTAGCACCAGAGAAGTAGCGATGCGCTTTAGCGCTGCGACCCCCTAGGAAGTGCGTGAGCAGATGCTGCACCAAGGACTTGCCGCAGTCCTCAGGACCGCAAATAACCAGCACCTGCTGGCTCTGGCGACGACCTGCGCGTAGCGCGGCCACAGAACTGCGTACCCACCCGTGGAAACTGTCCATCTGGATCTCACCTGTCTCCGGTGTCTCTCCGAAGTAAAGCAGGCCTTCCAGCACCTTGCGTAAGGTACACCATTCGCCAGGGACTGGCTCCAAGAGGGTAGGGCCCCGGTCAATCACAATACGATTGCCGTTGTCCTCGTAGAATCCTGGAGCCCGGCCCGCCACTGGTCCGAAGTATTGGATGCGCTCATTGACCTCGCACCAGCACAGGATGGACTCAACCATGCGAGGGCCGAAGCCCTGCGCTAGGAGATGGACCTTGTAGCGTTCGCGCGGCAGATCGACCCAGACGTGACCTCCGCCACTGTGCGGAGCACTGAACACAAACATCTTTTGCGTCGCGTGGTAGAACGCCAGGGGCGAATTAGGCCCCGGAGGGGGCAGTGTCGAAATATCTACCGTAGGCTCATCCTTTTTTTCGGTGGCCTTACGGATCTGATTTAATGCTTGTGTTGCTCCCATAGGGTGCTGGTGCCTCGTGCGTTAGGGTTGAGATAGAGAAGTTCCTGGAGGTGAGGGCCGTCAGAGAACGGAACAAAAGAGTCGCTTGTTTTGTCATACTTACCGGCACGGTAGCATCCTGGCAAGCGGGATAGTTGAACGGCCTTGAGCGCCGCTGGATCGCAGCCGAGGCTGGAGACAGCGCCTTCGATGTCGTAGCGGTACTTTTCCCACTCCACCTGGTTAGCAGCGCCCACCCATACTAGGGCGTGCAGGGAGCGCCCGCCGCTGCTTACGATGCTCACAATAGGCATCGGCAGATTGACAAGCACTTTGGCCCACACATCCGGGTCCACGTTGTCCGACTCCAGCACAAGGTAGCGGAATTTAGTGACGCACTCCGCAGCGCGGCGCGTCTTGCCCGTTGGATTCCGAGGGCTTCTGGCACGGTCCAGATTCATAAACCTACCGGATACAGGCTGCACCAGGAACCACACCCCCTTACCGTTGTTGCGGTAAAGAGCTTCCCACGAAGGGTCTGACTCTGGGCTCCAGACCATTTCTCCCTGGGATGCCTCGTTCTTGAATATCAGAACCCTGTCGTCCGGGTCTGGGTATAGCTGAGACAGAAACTCGTGAGGGCCACAGCCGACCGAAAACGGGCTTTTTCTTTTAAGCCATGCCACGTCTACCACAGGCGAGGTGGTTTCCTGCACGTTCTGGATAGCATCTAGGTCGGCAGGGACGCGTCTGCGGCGCTTGATTCCTGTCCCCATAGAGGCTTCGTCCCATGGCCAGTAGTGGGCGTTAGCCAGCACCAGCTCCGTTGCCAGTCTTTCGTTGAAGGCCTCCACGGCCTCCCGGCAGTTTGAGTGGAAGCACATGCCCCTTGGTGATTTACCGTCGATCCCGAAGATCTGGAAATCCCGAAGGTTGTTCTTCGATGTGTGGGTGCGAATGCCAGGGCACTCACAGAACCCGTAACTGTCCACGCCGCTAGGCACCAGCCTGGACAGCACTTCTTTGCGTTTCTCTATGATTTCGTCTTTGTTCATTACTTTGTATATCGGTTGTTAAATGATCCCTCGGCCTCGATCGGAAGATCGGAAATCCAAGGTGGTGGAACAGACATGACTTCTAATGCTCTGTCGAGAACACTTTGAGCGTCGGCTTCGTCGCACATAATTACGATTTCATCGTGAACGTGCAGTCGGATGTCCATCTCTTCCTCGGTGAGGGTTCGGATGTAGTGACCCAGAACGTCTCGCGCAGTCGCCTGCACAATATTTTCCGTGATGACACCACCCCAGATAGACTTGCGGAACATGGAGCCTCCCTGACACGCTACCGTTGTCAGCTTACTGCCAGCACGGCGCACGTCTCTGTAGGCCATTTTACGCCCAGAGGGCAGTTCAAATATGGCATCTTGCCCGGTGTGAGCGTGTTTTGCCAAGTGCCCCTCAAGCTTGCGCCAAAGAGCCGTGATCCTCTTATTCGAGCGCCGGTAGTCGGCGACCGTAATCTCCGATTCCTCGGGGGTCAGCACCACGTTGCCCATGATTTTGGCTACGTGAATGAATTTCTCCCACCCGCACCCGAATCCTAGACCCAAAACACGAACCTTGGCCATCTGCCTGATGGATGTTCCGTTGAGTTTATCGTACTCCTTGAGCTTCATAGGGTCGTTATAACCCATGGTAGCGCGGGCGTGAGCCTCGTACAGGTCCATTCCGCCTCTGACCAGCTCCAAAGTCTCTTTATCCTGGGCAAACCAGAGTGTGATTCGGGCTTCGATCTGCGACAAATCGGCCACGACAAAGGTTTTACCCGCTGGGGCCTCGATAAGCTCCCGTAAATTCACACCAAACATCTCTCCTCGCGGTAGATTCTGGTAGTTTACGCCCCCACCGCCGCTCCAACGGCCTGTGTGACCGCCGAAATACTTGAGGCTCAGCAGGGAGTTACCGTCTTCCTTGATCCGATCCTGGATCGAGAACAACTTTTCCCTGAACATGTTGCATCTGCGAAAGTTTCGCACAGCCCCGATGAAGGGGAGGCTGTCCCCATGCTCATCTTCCCAGGCGATACACTCTGGGTCGTCCTTGGCCAGCGATTTAGGCACCTTCAGCCCGACTTTAGCGCACTCCTGTTCCAGATCTTCGCGAGAAAGCACCTTACCCGTGCGCTCAAACCAGGGGACAGCAGCCACGGCAGCGTCAATCTGCTTCGTTAGGCCTTCAATGCCTACAGCAAGGCGCTCTCGGTTGATCGGGAGCCCCTTGTTACCCATCTCTCGGGTGTGTCGGGACAGCCAACGCTCCTCTACGGGCCATTGATCTGCGTATTTTTCCCAGATGGCTAGCGTATTGAGGGCGTCGCCGAGGGCGTACTCCTCAACTTCTTTCTTTTTCGCCTCCGTCAGATCCGAGAAGCGCTTGCCCTTCATATTGTCGCGCACATCCTTGCTCATTTCCACCCCTAGCAGGGCTTTCGCTGCTGGCTTCAACCCACGGGGGTAGCCTAGGTAGCAGACGAGATCTGCCGTATCGTCCCAAACCGTGTATTGTGGCTCGGGGATGATCCCTAGCTCGTAGAGGCGCTCTAGGACCGCTTCGTCGAAGCCTGTGTTGTGGGAAATAAGCCGAGTCCCTGTTCCGAAGATCTTGTCCCACGGGGCTTTTTCCGGGGGGCCAACGAACCTGAGGCCGTTGTCTCCTGCGACTGATACCATGTAGCAGTCCCAGTCCGGGTGCCGCACATAGTTGTAATTACCTAGAGTCTTTACCGTACATTCGTCGGAATAGAACGTCTCGGTGTCGATACAGATGGTTTTCATAGTTGTTTGAGGTCCCCTGTTTAGGGGTTCTGATGGTTCGTGTGAACCAGACTGCCGATTTTGCACGGACAAAACGGTCCGTCAAGAAAATAGTTGTAGTTTACGTGGCTGGGGGTACATTGGATCAATGCCCTATGACCTGACCCCCCGCGTAGGTGACTCCGCGCATCAACTTCTTTTTAAGATTACTGCCGCTACCAGCGACGTGGCTAATCCACCTAACCCTGACGAGTCGGATTACCAACTGCTGCGCCGTATTGCAGCCGCAACCGCCGCGGGCGCTGACAACTTGGCAACCACGCTTAGTTACGCAGCTTCGGTTGAGCTGGACTTTGCCAGTGCCCCGTTTGAAACCGTAACCCTGGCGGGCAACATTACGTTCACCACAAGTAATCTGGCCGCAGGACGAAGCAAGACCATCCGCATTATCGGAGACGGCTCGTCTCGCAACTTCACTTTCCCCGGTGGTTGGATCTTTGTGGGTGCGGCGGCTCCAACATCCTTGGCTGCTAACAAGACGGCAATCCTTACCATGACCAGCTTCGGCACCACTGACGCCAATGTGGTTGCTGCCTACTCTGCGCAGCCTTAACACGCTATGCCCTCTGCCTCCTCGCTCTCGCTCAACAATGTAGCTTTCTTGGGTCAGAACAGGGCAAGTGCGCCAGCATTTGTGTGGCCGCTAGATGCTTTGATTGCACAGGGGGCTCTTTTGCGGCATGCGTCGTCTGTAAGGCGGTTGCTTTCTAGTTACACTGGACCGGCGTGTAGGTTGACGGAAGCTGGATTTAACAGTGAAGCTGACATTCCATTTCTTGAAAATGGCGCACTTAATTTTCAAAGTATTAATAATTTAAAGTATTTAGCTGCAGGAGATGACACCCCTCCGGAAGGTTTTGAGTTAACTTGGCAAACCGCTTACGATCAGTCTGGCTTAGGTAGAAATGCAACGCAAGTAGTCACTGGGTCGCAGCCGTTGTTCGGAACAAGTGTTGAAGCCAAAGGCGCAATGCAGGGCAATGGTGCAGCAAAATCTTTAGACGTAGATTTATCACCTTCACCTATAGGAGGAGGATTTAGCCGACCGTTTTTTGTTCTTGCTGTAGTTAATACAGCCAACTTAGCCTCTACGCGGACCCTGCTTGGCACCGGATTTTCCTCTGCGCTGTATTTGCGTTATTCCACAATAAATATTCAAAGTGCTTGGGGCTTTACCTTAAGCACTGCCGCAACCATCGGCAAACACACTGTTGGGACCTTGGTTAATACTACGGATTCTAATATTTACCGTAACGGCGCATTACAAGTAACAGGGAGCACCGGATCTACTTCACTTGATACTGCTTTACCTGTCATGCGTATTGGAAGATCAACTACCACTACCACAACATGGTTTAATACTGCAAACAATACCATTTCTGAGTTTATAGTTTTTGATAACGACCCAACAACATTTGCCGGTTGGCCAGCATTTGTCGCTGCTCAGAACGCATATTTTGGCATTGTATGATACTCTACACTCCATCCTCTGTTGCCGAATCTTTAAGTAGTGCGCTGTGGGCACTCGCTCGCCCATTAGCTCTGCAAAGTGGCAACCGCACCAAGTATCTTTTTGGGTGGATTGTTGCAACAGACGGCACAACTTGGCTTGAAGTGGACACCGAATTTCAGATTCGTGTTCACGCTGACGCTGAACTCGGTGCCATTGCTAACATTCTTCAACCGTGGATTGACGCTGGCGATTTGCCAAGTGACACAAACACGCAACTGGCTGCGCTGCTTGACTCTAAACGCGGTCAACGCCTGGTCGTTTACGACGCGTTCCCGCAGCTTTTCAAAGACATGGGCAAGACCTACGAGCAAATGGTTGCCTCAGGATTATTAACTGAAACAGAATAACCCACCATGCCTGCCGCCAACTCACTCTCGCTCAACAATGTTGCCTTCTTAGGATCGGTTAGCCCAGCGCCACCGCCCGCTTCTGGCACCCTGCTGAGCACCTACTGTGAAGGCTATACCCTCATGGGTAACTACGCCAACGGGTCAGGCGGTTCCTATTCAAACCTTATTGAAACTAACTCAGTTTCTTGCAGTTACGTTCCACCTCCGCCCGCTTCTGGCACCCTGTTGAGCACCTTCTGTGACGGCACAACGCTTAAAGGCAACTATGCAGACGGATCTGGCGGTTCTACCGTGAGCGTTATTGAGAGCAACTCGACTTCTTGCGGTTACACTCCTCCGCCCGCTTCTGGCACCCTGTTGAGCACCTTCTGTGACGGCACAACGCTTAAAGGCAACTATGCAGACGGTTTTGGCGGTTCTACCGTGAGCGTTATTGAGAGCAACTCAACTTCTTGCGGTTACACCCCTCCAGTTGCTGGCACTTTGTTGAGCACTTTCTGTGATGGAACTACCCTCATGGGTCATTATGCAGACGGCGCTGGCGGTTCTACTCAAAGCGTTATTGAAACTAACTCAACCTCTTGTGGTTATGTTCCTCCGCCCGCTGCTGGCACCCTGTTGAGCACATTTTGTGACGGCACCACCCTCATAGGCAATTATGCGGACGGGTCAGGCGGATCCACTTCGACCATGATTGAAACGAATTCAACTTCCTGCGGCTACACGCCGCCCGAATAATTTTACAATCTGACTAGCAAAACATGAGTAACGACGAATCCCTAGCTATTGACGAACTCCGCAAAACCATCCGATGGCTGGTTGGCGGAGTTGTGAGCCTTCTGGCCGGAGCAGCGACCGTCGGCGCCTGGGTTGCAACGCAAGAAGGTCGAATCGCCAGCCTGACCGAGGCCGATCGTATATCTGACGCCGGTATTTCCGAGCTACGCGGTGAACTCCGGGCGAATGCTTCTATGATTTTTTTGGTGCAGAAAGACTTTGCCGTGCAGTCACGCGACCTTCAATACATCCGTGAAGCGGTGACCGAGATCAAGGAATCCATGAAAAAGCCCTAACCGAACCTACACACCCCATGAAAACTCTCCCGCTACTCTCTGCCTTGCTACTGACCTCATGTGCCCGCGACATCGCAGGGCTGTCCCGCGACGAGCGCTTAGCGCTGTACGGCACAGCAGTCGTTGTCACAGGGCACCCGCAGTATGCGCCCCTTATCCACGCCCTGCGCACCAGCGCCAAGCAGCCGGTTGACGTCACACCGCAATGATCTGGCCCTTTCGCAAACCCAAGCCGCCGCCTACGCGCCCTCGTTTGAGTGGCGCCGCTGTGCATTCGCTAGTAGTCCGGGCACTTGTAGGCAAGACGCTGCCGAACTTTCGCCCCGTCATACAGAAAAGTGTCATGGCCTGCCCACCCAAACCCATGCTGCGTAGGGCGGCAGATCAAGCCTTCAAGCCTTGGCACGAAAATGTATGGGAGTGCGAGGATCAGGCGCGGGCTCTGGTGCATCAGTGCCAACTCATCGCCGCGACTGAAGGCTGCTCTTGGGCAGTAGGCACTCTCCGAGCTAACGCGCCCGAAGGCTCAAGCCACGACCTTCATGTATTTGTCTGGGCTATTCTTGACTTACCGGGAGGACCACAATTCACGCTGTTCGACCCCACGGCTGACGACTGGGCGGACGTGCCAGATCTGACCGGTGTGGACTACGTCATCACTTAAACACAAAAAGCCGCCAGGATTTCTCCCAGCGGCTTCTTCGTTTAGGTAGTTTAGTTTGAGGTCACAACATCCTTGACCGCATCGAATAGATCTCCAGTAGAGACCCAATCCGTAATCTCCGTCTTACCGACGTAGATCGTGGCACCCGAGGCCGAGACAAAAGTAGCGTAGCCAACAGCGTCCTTTTCAGACTGCCATACAGTTTCGATACCCGCATCCCTTAACACATTAGCGAGTGCGTCGTTGAGCTTATCTCCGCGAACCTTAGCCAGACCCGAGTCCCACAAGTCCTTGAACCGAATGATAGCCCAAGGGCGCTCGTTGGTTTTACCGGTCTTGACCAGGTCTCGAAGTTTATCTTCGATAGACGCGGTCTTCATTACAGAAGACCTCCGAAGAAGGCTGCGGTTTCCTCGTCGTGGCGGGCTTTGAATACCGGCACTGGAACGAAGTAGGCTCCTTTCGGGGACTTCTTCGCATCCACATGCAGGGCAAACTTACCCTTCCACAGGCCGGCCTTGAGGGTGTTGAACCCGTGCGTGATGATTGGCTTGGCAAAAGTGCCGTAAGCCGAACGACCCACTGTGATAACAGCTAGGGCATAGTCAATGCCTTTGAACTGATACGGGAACAGCTCAAGCTGATCTTCCGACAGGTCGGCGGGAGCCGCCACTGCCAGTTGAATGTGAGCGATTTCCGAGAAGTAGTTATCACACCCACGGATAAGAGACCCACCGGCAGCCTTGACTTCGTCAGCGCGGTCAAACACCAATGGGCGTTCTTCCGTGCCGAATGGCAGATCCTGTTGATACTGCTTCTTGAGGCGCAGCACCGTGAACTCGACAGGTTTATTGACGTCTCCGAGCTTGATGATCTTCTCGAAGATAACATCTCCGGGACGGAACTCCGAGGCTGTTTCGCTCATCTTCTGCACCAGGTTGACGCGCGGAAGGCGAATATCTGAGGCACTGATTTCGCCCTGGATACCTCCGGGCGTGGCACTAGCCAGAGCAAGGGCCTCCGTTTCTACGGGGACGATTTCGGTAGCTTCGGTAGCTTCGGTGGCAGTGGCGCTGAATGACATGGTTGACATATAGTTTTTGGATTTTAGGTTTTGTTTATTTGCGTTTGGTTCTGAGCTGGTAGCCCACCCGACCCTCGTCGAGAATTCCCGCGTCGCGCAGGGTGTCTAACAGCTTTTCTTTTTCTTTGCCCTTCTGCCCTTTTGGGGCTCGGTCATAGAAGAAGTCCCCTAGCTTAGCGAGATCGAGATCGGCGCAAGCGAGAAATTCTTCAAGATTCATTTTTTCTTCCAGCGCCCGGAAGGCACCCACGGAAGATAGCACAGAGGATGGACCTCTGACTGCGACTTTAACAAAGCCCGGTAGTTCCCAGCCTTCCTCCTCCATCATGCGGCGGCTGTTGCTCTCCACAGACTCCACCCACTTCTTCACCTGCTTGGCGAGTGTGAGTAGCTGGGATAATTCTTCAGGCGTACCAGCCTCACTGCTGTGCAGATTGAGGGGTAGCGCATACCCTTCGCCGTACTTCTGGGCCAGCGGCAGCATTTTCTCCGCCACGTCCTTGCAAGTGCCCTGGCGTGCGCAGTATTCGCAGATCCCGAATTGAGGGTTGCACGAGGTGGATTCCTTGGACCTACGAATGACCGTATTGACGCGCAGCAGAATACGCGGGAGATCCGCCCGTGTGTAGGTGTGATGCAGGATTTCATCCCGGGCCGGAATGAGGAAGTAGAAGTGAATAGTCTCCAGCGCTGGGAACTTCTGAAAGCCCCCTGCGACGTAGCACTGAGCCTGCAAGTTAATGTCGGCATCGTCGATGACGGATATACCTGTTTTGTAATCCATCATAACCGCCTCCGAACCCTTGACCGCGAGCAAGTCACAGGTACCGAAAGTCTCGATGTCCGTGGCATTTACCTTGAGCCGGATTTCGTTGCACCGGGCATACGTTCCCGCGACCCACTTGTGAGTTTTTTCCAGGATGTTGTTCACGGCCTGGATCAACATCTCAGCCGTGTACCGCTCTTCGTCGTCCAGGAGCTTCGAGAAGTCACCCGTTTCACAGGCATAGTGAATTCTGGTTCCCTTTTCGCTGGCCGCACTAGACCCACCGCGAGGCATGAATCTCGGGGAGATCTCCCGGTATTTGAGCGACGATGGGCTGTACTCGGCGTGAGCGGGCTCGGCTTCTACTGCGGGGGTTGCGACTTCTGGAGTTGGCGTGGCTTCGTGTAGGGTGTTCATGTTTCGTATTTTGTATTTGAGGGAGGCAAGGATAGTCTCTTCGATAGTCCCCGCCGCAACTAAAATTCTTTGGAGTGAGTGGCTTTTTGCTCCGGTTCGATCCACTCGACCCAGCACCTGCTGTAGTTCCTTGGCATCGAACGAAGGCGAAATCAAAGCTGTCCGTGGGGCGCTTCCGACTTCGTCGTGAAGGCTGACGCCCAGCCCACCAGCGCTCGTGTTACACACGATCACGCGCAGCTCGTTGGTCTGAAACCGTCTGACAAATTCTGTGCGCTCGTAGTCTTTCTGACCGCCGACCACAAGACCATACTCGCACCCGAGCCTCTCACCCAAAGCCTTTACCGTGGCTTCGAAGTTAACGAATATGGCAACGCTACGCCCTTCAGACAGGGCTTCCTGCGTAAGTTCCAGCATCGCTGGCACCTTGAAAAGCTCCACCTTTTGACGGGCGCGTAACTGAGCAACAAGCTCGTTCGCTTTTGACTTGTCGTTGTCTCCTGCCTGACGCTCCTTGAGCGCGGCTAGCTCGGCATCCATTTCGGCATAGATAGAGGAAATCTTGCCGTCGTCGCCAAAGTCCAGGGGGTCCGAGCATATCTGGGTTTCCATGAAGTGGTCTGCCAGGTCCAGGCGGGTGAGCTTTGCGCCCTTGCCCGGGTAGATCTCGTCGTGTAGCACCGATAAAAACTCTTTGCTCAAGCTCGGGGACCGCGTGAAAACTAGCTTTCCCCAGCGGTCGAACGAGCATCCTCGCTCTTTGGCCCACAGCACGAAGTTCGTGAGGTCGTGCAGCCCTAGCAAGTAACCCAGGGCGCGCAGCTCTGTGGGGTCTTCTGCCGCTGTGGCCGACAAAGCGAGGTTTCTCAGCCCGCACAGCTTAGCCCCGATAAGCATCTTGGCGTTTTTGGTGTACGCTCCCTGGGCCCGTTGAACTTCATCCCAGATTACCAGCGACCCTCTGGGCAGTCTCCACACAAAGTTCCCACGCACCCAGCTACCGAGGTCCGTGTTGCCCGTGCGTAGCTTTTCGTAGTTGATGACGGTCCCACACTTCACACCCTGCATCTCAAAGGTTTTATTCCAGGACGGGATAACTATTTTGGGACACACGACTACAACAGGGATGTTGAGCCTGCGCACAATTTCCACGGCACACACAGTTTTTCCTGTACCAGTTTCGGAACCGTTTAACGCCGCAGCCGTAGGGCTACTCGCAAGGATTTGTGTGAGGTGGTCAATGCACCCCTGTTGCTTTGGATAAGGAATCAGCATTAAAAGTCTAGGCCGAGGGTTCTCAGCGCCAGCTTAGTCTTTACCATTTCCAAGATGGACACCAGTTGAATATTTGTAGCTCCCGATATGAAGTGCGTTAAGTCTGTTTCTGGGCTGTCTAGCCCGGAGAAAAGAATTACGATAGCCCCGTCAAAGTCGTTATTCGCTACCAATTCTGAGGCGTCTGCTAGGGCTTGTTCCGGGGTGTAGTCTAGGGCATCCATATTTTTTTTGCTATTTCGAGGAAGGTTTCCCAGCGCAGCAACACGAAGGTATCCCCCCGGTCCTCGCGGAAGGCGACCACGTCAGCGCCCTCAGGCACCTTGAAGTCGGCTGCAATTTTCTTTCGGCGCTTCGCCTGCACGCGGCATTTACCGACCATGAGGTCCACCGTCTCCGCTTGACCCAGCGCTTTGCCATTACTGGCGAAGGCGCGTACGGCATGAAGCCCCGCGGCCTTGGCTTCGTCTACCAGTTCACGTTCGAACGTGTTTCCCTTAACCTTTGATGGGTGAGACATGGCTTTTTAGGGTTCGTTGTGCGGCGTCGTATTCGGACACCAGTTTGGAGAATAGGGCACTGGTGGACAGCGACGCGGTTTTAGCGAGTGCCTGGGCGCGATCTCGCATCGAGGACTCTACATAAAGAGTGAGTTTGACTGGGCTTTCGTAGGTAGGGGGTCTCGCCATATAGGTTCTATACGTAGGGTTCAGTCGGCGTCAACTCTCTTTCCACGCCGTGCGTGGGTTCAAAGTTCGTGGTTTCCGGCAGGATATTGAACCAGGCCTCAGCCTCTTTCGGGGTGCAGAGGCAGCGGTAATGGCGTTGCAGCACATCGACGCTGTGCCCGCACTCATGGGCGACGGCGTTGACATCCTTGTCTGCCTGGACGCGGTAGCTGACGTAGCTGTGGCGCAGGCCGTTTATAGGCCACGTTGCGTTCACATGACGGATGCAGCGAAGCACCTTGTACTTGTAGCTGGGGTCACTGAAGCTCTGCGAGTAGCTCAAGTAATCCTCCAGCCACGCTTGCAGCGTGTCGCTGATGACGAGGATACGCCGCTGGTTGGTCTTCGTCACATCTGCTGACAGCGTGATCAGACCCTGAACCATGTCAATGTCCTTCGGATCAAGACGTTCGATCTCGGCACGGCGCATCCCGGCGAAGCCGCCGAGGGCGAGGGGCACGATGATCTCAGGGTAGATACCCTTAGCAGCCCACAGCACTCGGGCCATGTCGCGTGGGGAGATAATCTCCGGCTCTTTCCACTTCTTTTTGGGGACGTCGGTCATCTCGATGACATGATCAACGCCTCGGGGGAGGATGTCATTGTCCCTGCACCAGGTGAAGAAGCGGCTGAGCACCACTCGTTCGTTGGACCGGGTGGTGAGGTTTTCGATGCCGTTGAGATACTCGTTGGCCTTCTCGACGGTGATGTCCGTGAGGTTAGGAGGCATGGCAGCCTTAAACTTGGCGAGGCGCGAGCGCACCGGGGTTATGTGAGCTTGGCTAAGCCCCCGGGATACTATAGACGACATGTACTTCGTCACGCACTCCTCCAGAGAGGCAGAGGAAATGACGCGTTCGCGCTCCTTGAGGTACTTTCGGACGGCATCCATGAGGGATATTTTGCCGCCCAGCATCTGTTCACAGGCTATGTAATAGGCCATCTTGTCCTTGTCCGCCCGGGCCAGAATCTCTTCCCCGTTCGCTATCTGGCTGAAGATCTCCTTAGCACGAAGCTCGGCTTCGAGCGGGTCGTGGTGCCTTTCTTGGAAGGCCTTCTTGCCCATGCGCCAGATGATCTTATATGAGGGCCACTTCCCAGAGCGAATATGCTCGTAGATAGCGACCTTTCCGTATTTGTTCTTGAAAACCTTGGGGTACTCGTTCATAGTTCGGCTCGTTTTATACGTATAGATCTCTCCATGTCAAAGCGAAAAGCCAAGGAAACTTCCGAAATCTTCCCCACCGCGCCTGCCGCAACCGCCCCCGGTACCGTCGACCACAATATCCCGATCGTAGACGCCGAGGTGGTGCGCGTGTATGGGCACAAGTTCCCGCGCAAGGCGTTCACTAACATGTTTGCCGTGGAGCTTTGGTGCTTCCTGCACGAGGTCAAGCCTGAGGACGGGGGCCTTGGGAAGTTCGGCCACTTCCGAAACGCCGTGGACCTTTGGTTCAACTGCCCGGAGTCCAAGAAGCAGTTCGAGTGGCACCCGTGGGCTATCGAGATGGCCCAGGCGGCGTGCGAGCATAATTATTTAGCCATCGCTGGTTGCGCCTCCTCCGGGAAAACGGACTTCGCTGCGATATGGGCCATCATTAACTGGCTAGCGTCGCCGCTTAACACGATGGTCATCGTGACCTCAACCTCGCTCAAGGATTCCCGAAAACGAATCTGGGGTTCTGTGCGCGAGTACTTCATGGCCAGGCCCGGCCTCCCAGGCAAACTGGTCGATTCGTACGGTTTGATCCGCTTGGCCGACCCCACTGGGCAGTACCCCGCGTCGGACAAATGCGGCATAACCCTCGTGGCTGCTGAGCAGAAGTCGGACAAGGAAGCCGTCGGCAAGCTCATCGGGTTTAAAAACTCACGCGTTCTCCTCATCGCTGACGAACTTCCCGAGCTTTCGGAGTCCATTCTTGAGGCCGCTTACGGGAACCTGTCGCGTAACCCTTATTTCCAGCTCATCGGGCTGGGGAATCCTAATTCCCATTACGACGCCTTCGGAGCTTTCTCGCGGCCCAAGGCTGGCTGGGCCTCCGTGTCCGCTGAATCCCGACGCTGGGATACGGATCGGGGAATCTGTATTCGCTTCGACGGCAAGTACTCGCCCAACATCTTAGCTGGCGAAACCCTGTACCCCTACCTCTTAACCCAGGAACGGTATGAGAATGACTCGCGCCTCTTCGGTGAGAACTCCGCCACCTTCTGGCGAATGATCCGTGGCTTCTGGTCTCCAACGGGTAACAGCGAGGGGATCTACACAGAGGCCGAAATCTCGCAGTACGGGGCCGATCAGAGGGCTGTTTGGATGGAGGAGCCCGTCACTGTGGCGGCACTTGACCCCGCATTTACCAACGGCGGTGACCGCTGTGCGGCAATCTTTGGGAAGTATGGGCGCAACCTGGACGGGCTAATGACCCTGTGCTACGACGACGTGGTGACCTTGAAAGAAGACGTTACGGATAAGAAAAACCCGAGAACCTTCCAGATCGTCAATCAGTTCGTGAGTCTCTGTCAGGCCCGTGGCATTGAACCCGAGCACGTGGCCCTCGATGTCAGCGGTGGCGGTAGCCCCTTTGCCGACGTGCTCACCGCCCTCTGGTCGAACAAACCTTACCGGGTTACCTTCGCAGGTCGCGCATCCGATTCACCCGTCAGCATATTCGACAGCACTAGGTCTTGCGACCGATACGCGAATCGCGTGACCGAAATCTGGTTCTCGGGCAAGGAGTTGATTCGGACGGGCCAATTAAAGGGAATATTCTTCGAACTCGGGAAAGAGATGTGCGCCCGCCTCTACACTTCCGAGAAGTCCTCAACCGCCAAGGTTAGGGCCGAGCCGAAACCCCTGATGAAAGCCCGCACGGGTGAATCCCCCGACATCGCGGACGCCGCGTTTATCCTGCTCGACTTGTGTCGCGCCCGGCTGGGCATGGCCACAGTTGATTCGGCTGGGGACAAACCCGCCCGCAATATTAACTCTTGGAAAAACTTCATTCGCCGGTATGATGTGGCCGGAAGAGCTAACCGAGTTCTACGTCATTAAACGGTTGACGCCTTCCTATTTACCGCCTTACTTAGACCGATGCCTACCCCCGCACTACCGATCGACGCCTTGGAACTTCAGACAGTCCCTGTTAAGGGCAAGGCCCCCGCGTCGCGAATCAAAGACATGCAGAGCGCACACGCCATTTACGTTCGCGTCAAGGACGCTGACGACGCGTCTTCGGAAAATCGGGCGTCATTTCACGCCATGTTCGGTGGGGAGCCACCCTACAACGATGCAGATCTGGTGAACACCGGACAAGGGTTCCGCACCAACATCAACTTCGGCGAGGCGGCAAACCTGCTCGAACAAGCCCAGTCTGCCTACGTGGACATGCTCCACTCTGTTGAAAACTTGATGACCGTGAAAGTAACCAAGGGGGAGCCCGCGGCCCGCGTCAAGTACGAGGAGATCATCGCCGAAGAACTTTCCCGGACTATCCGTAACTGGCCTCGCTTTAACTACAGCTTCCTGGAAAACTGCCGAAACTTTATCTCCGACGGTATCTCTATCTGCTACTTCGAGAACGAACTCGACTGGAAGTGGCGCGTCGTTAGCCTAGCGGACTTTGTGTTCCCCCGCAAAACTCAAGCCAGCGAGGGTGATTTGGAAGTGGCGTTCTGCCGTCGGGGCTACCTGGCGCACCAGCTATACTCATTCATCAGAGACGAGAAGGTAGCAAAGGCTGCCGGATGGAATGTTCCAGTGGTTAGAGCGGCGATCAGCGAGGCTGCAAAAGCCAGCGAAAACAACTACAGCGAGTGGGAAGCCCTTCAGGTTGAACTGAAAAACAACGACCTCTATTGCAGCGCGGATAGCGCGGAGATCGACGTGATCCACATGTGGGTACAAGAGTTCGATCAAACGGTCAGTCACTACATGTTCCGGGCTGACGGAGAAGGCAGCGACTTCCTGTACAAAAAGCCCTCTCGGTTCTCCAGCATGGAGCAGGCCCTGGTATTCTTTACCTACGGCATCGGGACCAACGGCTACTACCACGGTATCCGCGGCCTCGGCTATAAGATCTTCCCACAGATTCAAGTTTCCAACAGGCTCAACGGCCAAGTCATCGACTCTGCAATGCTGGCGTCATCTTTGATGGTGCAGCCTCAGTCCGAGGAAGCCGCAGAGGACATGTCCCTGATCTACTACGGCCCTTACGCCGTTATCACCCCAGGCCTTAAAGTCATCGAACGTGTTGCGCCTAATTTGTCACAGTCGGTGCTCCCGATTCTGAACAACATGTCCAATCAGATTCAGGCAAAGTCCGGCCAGTACACTCAGAACGCCCTGGCTGACACGCGCGAGAAGACGAAGTTCGAAGTGGCTACGCAGTTGGAGTCCATTGCGAAGCTTTCCGTCACATCCATGAATTTGTTCTATGAGCCTTGGGGCCGTCTCCTTCGTGAGGTGACTCGCAGGCTCACACGAAAAGACTACGGCTCCCGCGAACCCGGAGGTCGCGAAGCCATCGAATGCCGTAAGCGCTGCGAAGCCCGAGGAGTTCCAGCCGATGCGTTCTTCTCTCTCGACATCGACCTTACAAAAGCAGTACGCGCTGTAGGCGCAGGTTCTCAGGCCGCACGCCAGTTGGTCTTCTCTGACCTCGATTCCATGGCCTCCTCCATGGACCCTCAGGGGCGCAACACTTACCTTCGCGAAAGGCTTGCAACCCGTGTCGGTTGGGAGAACGTGGACAAATATGTTGCTGCCGTTGAAGACGGACGTCCTACCGACGACGATCGTTTCGCTGAACTCGAAAACAAGATCATGGTTTCGTCCAAGCTCCCTGTCACTGTGCGGCCTAACGATCTGCACATTGTGCATCTTCGCCAGCATATTCCCGAGATGGACCGTATCGTCGAGTCTGTGGATAAGGGCGAGTCTGATATTGCTGAAGCTACACCTACGCTAGCCCTCTTGCACTCCCACTGTAGCGATCACCTCAGCATGGCCTCAGGCGACGTCACCGCTGGACCCGAGCTTCCTGCCATGATTCAAAGAATCCAGCAGCTTGGCGAGATCGTGTATAACGGCGTCGAGCATATCCAACGGTTGCAGCGCGAACAAGCTTCGGCTTCGCAGCAGCCCGGCGCAGCGCCCCAAGGTCCTTCCCTCGACGAGCAGAAAGCAACGCAAGAGCTTCAGCGCCGCATCATCGAACACCAGGTAAAGGTCAAGCAGGTCATGGAATTGCACCAGCTTAAACTTCGTATTGAGGCGGAACGGGCAACGCAACAGCGCCTTCTGGCCGATGCCGCTACAGCGGCTAAGATCAAGAGAGATTCTCCATGATAACACTAACACAATGGTCGGCAGACGCCGAACGACAAGAGCTTCTACGGAAGCTTCTTAACGATCCTGTTATGCAGGAAGCCCTGACTCTAGCCCGGGCGCAATGTACTCCAAAAGCTCGGGAAGTTGACAACCCAGATCACATGCTTACTCTGTACGCGCTCGATCATTCCCGCGCTACAGGTTGGTACGCTGCTCTTAATTTCTTGAGCCATCTTTCCTCAGTGTCTCAAAAGATCGAGCCAAAAGCTCAGCAACCGTGGAAACATACAGAAACCAGTAAAACTAAGAAGTAATCATGCCATCGCCAACACCCGACTCGACTCCTAGTCCCGCACCGACACCGACACCAACCCCAGCGCCTACTCCCGCTGCACCTTCAACACCTTCTCCATCGTCTAGCGCTCCGGACTTTTTCTCTGCTATCGAGAGCCACTTTGCGGAGCCTACCCCCACACCTAAGGCACCCACTGAGCCAACTCCTCCAGAAAAGAAAGAGGCCGCGGCCCCTAAAGAGACTGATACCCCTACTGCGAGTAAGCCTACGTCCCCTAAAGCCAAGGATTTTGATGTCATCAAGACCCAGCGCGACGAAGCCCGTAACGAGCTGAACACGCTTCAAACAACTTTGAAGGAACTTCAGGCTAAACTGGCGGCTGCGGAAGCAACCACAACCGAGTTCTCCTCGCTCCGTGAGAAGGCTACCATTCAGGAAAAAGAACTCGCCGCTGTAAACGTGGCTAAGTCCCCGGAATACCAGGAAGCCGTAGAGAAGCCCGCTGCTAAAATTCGCGACGCGACCAATAAGCTGATGGCCCGCTACAAGCTGGACAACTCCCGTGTCCTGGATGCTTTTGCCGAAAGTGATCCTGCGGCCCAGAATGAACTCGTCTCCGAGCTGGCGTCAACCATGAACGCCCGCGACCAGTTCCAGTTCTATCAGCTAGTCGACGACTTCAATGCCGTCGCAGCCAAGCGCGAGGAACTTCAGTCCCGCTCGCAAGAAGCGTGGCAGGAGATTCAGCATAAGCGAACACAGGAGCAGGAAGCCGCAAAGAAGGCTGGCGAGAAGTCCTGGAAAGAAGCCGAGGGAAAAGTATGGAACGCGTTTGAAACCCGCGTGCCCCAGATCAAAGCCCTGGGCAATATCGAGAGCATTCGAAACCAGGTGCAGACCCGGCATATCAGTGAACTCTCGGTCGAGGAGCAGGCATACTCGGCTATGGCCGGGCTGTTCCTTCCCGGCCTAGTCAAAGAGCTAAGCTCCGCGCAAGGCAAGGTTCACGAGCTTGAGACTTCTCTGGCTAAGTTTACCCAGGCAACACCTGGTGCAGGTAGCGGAGGTTCTTCCTCCAATATCGAAGACGACACATCCTCAGGCGGATTCCTTGATCAGATTGAACGCCGATTCTCGGGCGGTTAACCCTACTATCCATGGCCTCTAAAAGCCGTACCGCAGCTCCTCTTCCCCCGGAGGAGCTGCGTCTTTGTAAACGATGCTGTATATCGAAACCTGATAGCGGGTTTTATAAAGCCCTCCGCGGTAAGCGGCGGGTGTGCAAAGATTGTAGTGCAGAGCTAGGGCGTGACCGGATAATAAAATCCCGCTCATCCATAGAGGACTTTTCGTCAGTGTTAATGTGGCGCATACGGGACCGCGCTCGACTTCGTCGGAAGGGGGCTGCCACTATAACCCCGGGGTGGATTGTGCAGCAGTGGGATAAACAAGGGGGCCGTTGTTATTATTCCAAAGCGCCCATGGAGCTACGGTCTAGCCCCTATCTAGTTACCGTAGAGCGTCTCGATGTGAGTAAAGGATACACTCCAGAGAACTGCGTCCTTGCCTGCCTCTGTATTAACATGATGCGGGGATCGGTCCCTATACCGGAATTCAAATGGTGGTGTCAGCGGGTTGCAGAAAACTCCTCCCTCAAGTCTGTTGAGCCAGAGCCGGAAAAAGTCGAATAAAATAGTTGACCAATCCGATAGGGAATATAGAATACAGGCGAGTCACCTTAGCTCTTCTAGGGTAATAGGCCTAACTTCCGCTGGCCGGGAAGAACCAGTAACTGCTTACCGCACACGAATTGCGGGATTAAGTCGTTTCATCTCGTCAGCGAACCCCCCTCCCCCCTAAACCATACCTATGGCTACCGTACCCTACAACATTGATAGTATTCTTGTGGCTGAATCCGGCCGAATCGGCCCGGACATCTACCGTAAGACTCTGAATACCTCTCCCTGGCTCAAACTGATCAAGCAGAATGCTTGGCCCGATGAGATGGGACAGGAACTGACCGTGCTCACCTATGAGCGCTCCCTCCCTGCCAATACCCTCTCCTGGTCCGACGTTACCTTTAACGGTACGAACGGCGGCGGCGGTTCTGCCAGCGGCTCTGGTAGCTGCCTCCCTCCTACCCAGGAAATTGCGTTTGCCCAGACGGCCCGTACTTATTCGCTCTCTCATACAGCGCTTGAGTCTCCGCCTATCTGCGTGAACGACCTTCGCTACTCCTTCAAACGGCAGGAGCAGCTCCGCATGATCTTCGACATTCTCACCGAGAATGCGTCGTATGCGTGGCAGGACCGCTATCGTAACGAGTACTTCCGTGCTTGCGGCCACAAGGTAACAGCCTACGGCAGCACTAGCGGCGTGACCCTCCCCGAGGTTACCACGACCAACGTCGACCCGAACAGCACCACGGCTACGAACACCCTGTTCTATTCCGCCAGTGGGGACATCCTCCCTCCATCTAGCTACCTGACTCAGGGCATCCTGGATCGTATCTACATGAAGCTAATCCGTGATGGCGCTGGTAACAACCCGCTTGATCGCGTCAACGCCCGTCCGCAGTTCGGTCTGATCTGCTCGCCGGAAACCAGCGACCGAATCATCCGTGAGAACGCAGATGTTCGCGACGACTACCGTTATAACAACGGCAAGGTCAACGAACTCCTGGCCCCTCTCGGTATCGAGCGCTCCTTCCGTGGGTTCTTCCACATGATCGACGAGTTCTGCCCACGCTACAAGATTGTGGCCGGCGGCGACACGAAGATCCAGCGCGTGCTGCCTTATACCAGCGCCGCTGCGACCTATGGCAACAAGTATGACATCAACTCGGAGTACGAAAACGCCGAGTACGAAGTCAGCTTCGTCTTCCATCAGGACGTGGTTGAGTCCCTGATCCCTAAACCGATCACCAGTGCTGGTGGTAACACGAAGTTCGATCCGGTTAACTACCGCGGCGACTTCAAGTGGCTCAACATCCCGCATCCGACCCAAAATCCGGATGGCACGATGGGCTTCTTCCGCGGTGTTATGTCCAACGGCACCAAGATCATCCGCCCTGAGTGGGGCTACGCCATCCTCCACCTGCGCTGCCCGAATGCCCTCGGCCTGACGAACTGCGCTGGTACTAGTGGTCAGTTGTCCTAAACCCTGAATCGAGGCCCGGGGGCTAAAACCCCCGGGCTTTTTTATGAATACGAAATCACTTCTTAAGCGACTCGGACTCGCCGCGGTTAACAAACCAAAACGCACCCCTAGCCACCCGACAAAGTCCCACGTGGTCGTGGCGAAGCAGGGCGACAAAGTAAAAACTATTCGTTTTGGGCAGCAGGGCGTTTCTGGCTCGCCTAAAAAAGCAGGCGAATCGAAGTCTTACCGGGCACGCCGGGAATCTTTTAAAGCCCGCCACTCAAAAAATATCGCAAAAGGAAAAATGTCGGCTGCCTATTGGGCCGACCGGGTGAAATGGTAGTCTATGAAGGCCAAATCCAAATCTAAAGCCAAGTCCAAAGTAAACGCAGCGGGGAATTATACCAAACCCTCTATGCGAAAAAAGCTATTCAACAAGATCAAAGCCTCTAGCAAGGGCGGAGACCCAGGCGAATGGTCAGCGCGCAAAGCTCAACTCCTAGCCAACGAATACAAAAAAGCTGGAGGAGGATATAAAGACTAATGAAAGCTCCACAAAAAGCCTTATCCGATTGGACCAAACAAAATTGGACAACCTCAGATGGCAAGCCCTCCAAAGGTAAAAAGCGTTACCTTCCTAAAGCCGCTTGGTCTAAACTGTCTCCTCAAGAGAAAGCAGCAACCAACAAAGCTAAAGCCAAAGGCAACGCCGCCGGAAAACAATTCGTCGCGCAGCCCAAAAAAATAGCTAAAAAAACTAAAGCCTACCGCTAACCCTTACACCCACCCACAAGATCCCAACTATAGCTTGCGCTTCCTAGCGGCAGCTTTATAATCCACCGCCGATAACGGCTTAACGCCATGCCTACATTCAACGTACCCGCTGATTTTGAACTCCCTGAGGGAGTCACCGAAGGTCAAGAGTTCTCCGCCGTAGGGACATTCGTCCTCAAAGGTGGTAAGCTTATGATCAAAGCTGTCGACGACGCCCCGATTGAGGGCTACGAAGACGGAGAAGACGAATATGAAAATGAAGACGAAGGTGAAAACAAAAAGCCTATGGAAGACACAGGCGAAGAAGAAAGTTTCACTTCCGCGGTTGAAAAGCGAATGATGCGGACCTAAGCTCTTTAATGAGCTTAGCAGTAGTCACTTGTTTCTTCAACTTCGCCGGGTTCTCCCGACCCCAGGCAAACTTAACCCGGTTCCTTAGACAGATGTCCAAGGACCGGGTTTCTGTTTTCGGGGTTGAGATGTCCTTTGACAGGAACTTTGTGACCGACGGGCCCGGCTGGCTGCATGTGCCGCTAGACCGACGAAGCCAAACCGTGTGGCAAAAGGAAGCCGCACTCAACCTAGCCTCGCACATGTTGCCCCGCGAGGTCACGGCAGTCGCCTGGATAGACGCTGACGTTTGGTTTGATAACCCGCAGTGGCCGCAGGACACGCTAAAAGCGCTGGAGAACCACGAGGTAGTACAGTTGTTCGACACCTGCCACTGGACCAACGAGCGCGGTTCTGTGGAAATCACCCGAAGTTCCGCAGGCAAGGTCCGGTTTGACCCCTCCTGGATCTCTCATTCGGGATTCGCTTGGGCTATGAGGCGCGGGCTGTGGGACAAGGCAGGAGGCCTGTACCCCAAAGCCGTGTCCGGTGGCGGCGACACCATTATGACTGCGTCGTTTCAAGGGACCGAGAAGTGGCCCATGCTTTGGGAGCATATCGGAGTTGATCGCAGCCTTTATAAGGCGTGGGAAAGCGAGTTCGAGGGCATTTCGGTAGGGTACGTTCCCGGCCAGCTATACCACGAGTGGCACGGATCTATAAAAGATCGTGCGTACTCAGAGCGCCGCCAGAAGTTCATGGGCCTCAACGCCCGGGAGCATCTCGAATTCGACAGACACGGGCTTCTCCGCTGGACAGATAGGGCCCCATGCACGATAGTGCGGGCGGCAGCCGAATATTTCCCGGCCCGCCGCGAAGACGGATGACCCTACCTACCCCCCTTATTGTTCCTATCCGAGACGCCGACGTCATGTTCCCCCTGTGGCCATGGTCGCGAGGGCCTTTATTCCGGCTTACGGAAGACTGGTCTTTTTCTGTTTGGGACGGTGAGGACTTCGACGTGTTCCATATCCCAAAGGATTATGAGTTCGACAAGGCCAGCGTCCCGTCCTTTTTCTGGGGTTTCCCTTTTAACTACACTCCCGACGGCCTATGCACCGTCCCAGCTTTGGAGCACGACTTTCTGTGTGACATAGCTACTGGTGGGTCCGACTGGCTGAAACGTAAACTTGGCGGCACGCTGCCCAAGGCCCCTACATACAAAACGCTTCACGCCCACTTCTACCACCGCCTGATCGCCTACGGCACCAAGCCTCGCAAAGCACGCGTTATGTGGGAGGGGGTACGGAAGTTTGGCCCCGGCTCCTGGATTAGACCCTCAACCTGGACTCGAAAATGAATAACTCCCTCCCTAAGAACTACCAGTGGCTCAATGATATTGGCGTCCTTCCTCGAACAATTCAGGAAGGCCTTAAACTTTACGGGGTTACCGAAACCCCAGGCCAGGCCAACACCGCTGAGATCATGTCCTGGCGCGACGAACTGATCGCTGCCGGGGTTAACATCAAGGGTTTTACGGGGGACAATATTCCATGGTGCGGCCTGTTTGCCGCTATCGTAACTCTCCGCCGCTCAGGAAAAGCCTCCGAGGTCGTGAAAGACCCTCTGTGGGCTTTGAACTGGGCGAACTACGGTGTCCCTACTAAGGCTCCTGCGCTTGGGGATGTCCTCGCGTTTTCCCGTCCTAGCGGCGGGCACGTTGGATTTTACGTCGGAGAAGACGACGACTGTTACCACGTTCTCGGTGGGAACCAGTCTGACAAGGTCGGGTTCACGCGTGTCCTAAAAGGACGCCTTCGCTCGGCTAGAAGTCCCCAGTTCGTTTCAAAGCCCGCTACCGCGGTTCCGTTTAAGCTTAGCTCCGTAGGCGCTGTATCCACTAACGAACAATAATGAATATTTACGTCGATCTCACCAACCACCAGTTTTCAAACAGCCGCGGAGTGCCCCTGACAAGGCCCTTCGAGTTTGTGGCCGGTTCCATACCCCAGCTCCGGGTTCAATTTCTACGGAACGGGGCCGTTATAGCGCCCAATTTACGCTCCATGTCCGTATCCTTAGGTCGTTTGGGTGCTGCCACGGCTGCGTCTTCTAGCATTTATTCCGTCGAGAGCCCCAGTAACGCCCACCTAGTGCAGTTGGATTTGTCCACGGCAACGGTGACTCAGGCCCTTAGCTCTGCTTACTGGGCTCCGGCTAGCAGTAATGGGTCGAACCGTTCTTACCTGTTCGGCGATCCCGAGGATCTGACCTCTCTAGTCACCGCAAAAGGATTTCGCGTTATCGTCACCCCTTCGGGCGGAAACCCCTACGTCGTACCTAACGGATTATTTTCGGTGGATGCCCTTGCCCGCGTGGTGACCTTTGATCGCAGCTTTGTCCCTACTACTGGTGCCGCTATCACGGTGGAAGCGACTATACCGCGCGGGAAGTTCTATTTTCGCGTCACTGCGACGGACATATTCTCCAGCACCACGAAGGCGACGTCGGTCGTGGCTGCGTCAAACATAGTCTCAGTTCCGAGCACCCTGGGCATATTCATAGGGGCTACCGTTTCAGGAACCGGGATTCCGAACGGGGCTACGGTGACTAGCATAGACAACAATGGCACCCAGTTTGGGCTCTCGTCGTCCGCTACAGCTAGCGGAACTCCCACCTTGACAATTCAGCGTAGCCGAACTACGTCTGTCACAGGACCCGCTTACGTGTCCGCTGTCATAGCTTAACATGTCTTACGCCCAAGTTTCTCTCACGCCGCGCCCAAGTCAGGCCGTACCGGTATCTCCGTTTCCCGGGGACGTGGTAGTTATTGAGACTGTAAACGCCACAATGTTTCCGACGCTGCCGGAATTCGGCGCGCCGCATCCGAACAGCAGCAAGTACCCTAACCATCGGTTTGGCTGGGCGGGCGACCCTCTTCAGAACGGGTCACAGCCACTGTATTATGTGGCGGATCGGCAGCACCAGCACCTGTATAACTGGGAGACGGACAATTCTTCCGAGTGGCCCCGCGTAATTCAGTCATTTGTTATTCTGCGCGACGAGTTCGATGTTAATTCACGGGACTACGCCCCGCCTCCTCCCGACGCTATCGACTGCTCTGATTATCAGATTACTCAAGTTCAGCAGCGTCGAATGGATGACCAACGCTTCGACTCTCTGTTTGTCAGGGTACTCGTGGTTCGGGAGAATATCATCGAACCTATTATTGGAGTCACATTCGATTCTGAAACCGGGATTCTGATGACCACTGAAAAGCAGAAAGTCCCTGCGGGTACACCGGGATCTGGTATTTCGAGCGACGGAACTTATTCTACAATTGAACCCATCAACTCGGCCTGGTCTATCCGTACTACGCGCAAGGCCTCAGGAATCGTGGCTCAGGCTGAGGGTGGTACAGCTAATCGCACCTACCCAATCGTAGTAAACTACTCCTGGCCCGCGGTTTTGGGTAGTGTCGAGGTCTTTTTTCCTACGCTTAAATCTGGCGGACTCGGTCCCGCTATTGTTAGGCCTGTTTGGTGGAAAAATGCCTACAATGGCCCCTGCGTCGCGGAAGTTGTCGAGACCTGGACTCTGACAAAGCCCACGGCCACAGTTGGCCAGACCATGAACCCAGGCGATATTGAGTGGAACGGCTTATTGTTTAATTTTCGTGCGTCTAATATTTTGCATAGAGGGATGCGTTTTTACGAAACTCCCGGGACAAATCACCCAACTTACGCATACTATCAACAGCAGCAGTACTATGGGGCAACTTCGCCCTTTACCTGGCCTGTCTACGTTACCTCGCAAATAGACGTGCGTCCTTATTTTGGCGGGTGGCTCAAACGTGAAATTCGCGTTTATAACCCCCACTACTACGCCCTTAGTAGCGGCGTTGTGCTCGGACTGTCTAGCGTCGATTCCCGCGGCGCTACAGTGCAGTGGGCTACAGGCGCAACAGGAACGGATTTTATTTATATCAAACAACCGAGCGACGCCGATTTCCCCACGCATGTCGCAACGCACCCGCCGGGCCCAAGTTATATTCCAAGTTATACTTTTACAGGCCTAAGCCCCGGTACCGCCTACGAAGTAAAGGTTGTTGTAGGCTCAATAACCTCAAACATCCTGACATTTACTACCGTTCCAGAGACCCCTGTAATTAACAGCGATCTATCACCTATAACGGCCACGAAAGGCGTGCCGATCACCAACCGTACTGTTACGGCCATTGGAGGCGGCACTATGACCTACACAGCGAGTGGGTTGATCACAGGGCTAACCTTCGATTCAGGACTTCTATCCGGCACTCCGACCTCAACTGTTAGCGGGATCTACGAGGTCGACGTGACCGCGTCTAATAGTGTGGGCTCCGTTACAGAAACTATTGTTATCACATATTCGGCGCCTCCGATTATTAACAGTTCTTTGACAGCCACTGCTCTCCAGGGCTCGTCGTTTACCTATACAATCTCCGCGACTAACACGCCTAACATTTACAGTGCGACCGGCCTTCCAGCCGGATTGACACTTACAGGCAATGTTATTTCAGGCACCCCAACCGGTACGGCTAGCGGCAATTTGAGTATCAGTATTCGCGCTGAAAACACAGCAGGCTTCGACGCTAAAACGCTCGTGGTTGCTTATACAGCTAAGCCGATTATTACTGCGGGCCAGATCGTCACTCGTAAACACTCTACGGCACCCCTCCCTTACACTGTTCAGGCTAGTAACTCTCCTACGTCTTGGAGTATGGAGTCGGATAATAACGGGTTCTTCTCAGACCACTCCAATATGAGATTCGACACGACTACCGGGGTCATTTCAGTTCTTTCACCGGGGACTTTGGGGACTCACCAAAAAACGTACCTCATCTCTTTCAAAGCTTACAATGATGCCGGATCAAGCGCTGAAACAGCCATCACCTACACTGTCAACAACGTATAATGCTGCCGGAACAAGCCCCTCAAGAAGCATCACCTTCATTATCAGCTAATAGAATACAGGGTATTCTTGAAGGGACAGACGGCCCAGATCTTCAGAAAGAAGCTCTGTGGCACGTGATCCAAACTATGATAAACATGACCTTTGACTCGATGTCTGTCGTGACAGACGGGACAGTTCAGTCTAAAGGAGACCTTATTTTTGCCAAATGAACGACGCAGACTATCAGGAACTTCTAAGCAGAGCGGCATCCCTTATGGATGAGCGGCTGGCGTCTATAAGACCCGCGGCGCTACCTGGAAACATACCTATACGAGGACGTACCGCTAGCTACACCGCCGTCCCTGTTGAGAAGTCGAGTGAATACGATTTTAAAATGTATATAGCAGACTTGCAGCTCGACGGTAACCGAGTTCGCGTGGTGCCATACGCCATTTACAACAATCCCTCCGACGCCCTAGATAGGTATTTCCTGGTCCCTAAAATAAAAAGCCGGTCTATTTTTCAGGAAAACCCACCGACGCTAGCTCGCCGCTCGGGTGGGGCCGCGGTTTATCTTGAAACTGTGATTGATGTATACGATACCGGCGAGAAGTACCAAGACACTGGCATGGCTATTTTCCAAGGGCGACTGATTGAGGCTAATATCGTGGACCGATCACTGGGGTCCAAGTACCCTATTAAGAAGGCTACAATATCTGGGACCGCGCCTCTTTTCGACGACTGGAATGTGGAAGACAGCGAGGCTAAAGTATATCACCTTATAGGTGTATACAACTCTCGTGGAGAGGTATTTAGACAAGCTAACGGGATATACGAAGAACCATTTGGGATCAGTACCGAGGGCAGAAGAAAACTTCCCCCGGGAGGACCTAACGCGACACTTGCCCCGATCAAATACAAGATTTCTATAGAGGACACAAATTAAATGAGAACTGCCGACGATCTACTAGCCGAAATATCCGATGAGCTTAGCCGAAAAATTAGCTCCGCCGTAGGAGCGTTTGTATCGGGCTCATCGGAACTGAAGGTGCAGTCAGGTTTTCCGTTTACTCTGATGTACACAGACACGCCGGTAGTCGCTGGTGAAGCGACGGAGACCACAAGAAAACGATCTCCTATATACAGAATAGATTCTGATGCGAAAAAGATTGATTTTTATCTGAACAACCCCACGACTACGAATGGAGATTACCCCGTCCGTATGCGGTGCGACCTTAAGTCGCGCCAGTTTTATTTTTTAAAGGTAGTTGCTAAAGTGACTTCTGTTTGCAAAACAACTCCTCCGTCGGGCCCGCCCTTTAATACTCCCGGCTACCGGACTTGCTATAACGAGGATGTTACTACGGAGTCCGTCACGGTGGAGCGGCACACTTCTATCCCCGAACAAAAGAGTCCTGTGTCGACAAATCCTGCCGGAGAAGAGGAGGAAGGTATGGGGTGGGACCCCTACGGCAACGAAGCTCCTTACGGCTCCCCATCAGGGACGTACACCATTTATTTACCGCTCGTGTGCCTCAACTTTAACAAAGACCTCCCTGTATCCTGGGTGGGTGACCAAGCTAGTCGTAATGAGTACGAGCAAAAGAATCCCATGTGGGCGAGTTTGATCTTTAGTCAGATGGGTGGCGACTCAAGTAAGTTATGGTGGAGCAACGGTAGCCCCTACCCCGCGTATGTCGTCACAGGGGCAGGCGACGTAGCGGCACCTTCTGTTGCTTTGGCGTACCCCGCCTACCTCGATCCAGAGGACTCACGATATGTGTTGAGTTCCCTGTAAAACAGTTTAAGTTGGGCCCAGATGAGTAGCTCCTCCTTGACCCTGGGCGACGTACGGGACGCCCACTATGACCTCGTTTCGGGGAACCGCGACGACGCGCGGTTTCTCCGCATTCTTAATGACGCGGTAGAACGAATTTACAACAACGGAAAGTGGAGCGGCCTGGTAGGGGTCGTCGAATTTGAAAACCCTGTAGGGTTTATCACACTGCCGCGCCGATATTCCGCAATCTTGGGGGTTCAATTTGGCGGAGCACCCCGCTCCACGTTCACTCGCTATTTCGAGTACAGTGTTTCCGGTCCCGGTGACCTGGATTCCACGGGCAACATGACGTATCTA